>ENA-ORXD01000520-ORXD01000520.1-sediment-metagenome-genome-assembly--contig:-NODE-520-length-47548-cov-4.457416_pt1 | contig 47548 bp, 42 predicted proteins | sample MGYA00237862_ERZ511471 | MGnify/ENA metagenome assembly ERZ511471
CGAGGGCATCCTGGCGCGGCGGCGGCACAAACCGGTTGTGGTCGTGCTGCGCTCGCCGGGGGACGTGCCACGCTATTTGTAGCACGCGACCATGGTCGACGGCACCCGGCCCTACGAAGACGTGCTGCCCGACGTACTCGCGGCGGTGCCCAGCCCGGCCAGCCTGCTGCTGTCGCCGGACCCGGCGGCGCAGGTTCGCCCGCCGCGCCGCCCGCCTCGGTTGATCTCGCGCCAGCAGCGGCGGCGGCGCTTCCTGGTGGCGGTGGCGCTCATCGTGGCGGGCGTGCTGTTGGGGATCGCTTTTGGCATCATTCCGGTGTAGGATCGGGGTAGGAGTTAAGGAAAGACTATGGACCGGACAGTACCCAAGACGGGCAGCGAAGAGATCGAGCTTTACATCCGCACGTATTACTCCCTGCTGCGTTCCAGCCACGCCGTGCAGCTCGATGCGCTGGTCGAGGCCCACGTGGCGATGAATTCGTCGCTGCACGTCAACGCGCGCCAGCCCACGCCGGACGCGTCGGCGCTGTTCTACGCGATCATGCGCCTACCACTGTGCATGGCCGACGTCGATCTGGTGGTGATGGGCCAGACCGATCGCGTCTTCCGCGATTACGGCTACGAGGACATCGAGACGTGGGAGTCCTCCTCCGCGCCGGCGCGCCGCCGCCGGATGGCGTCGCCGGCCTCCGAGTCGCGAGAATCGACCACCCGGCTCTCTTCACTGCCGCAGAACGGACAACGCATGCGTCGCCCCTCTCCACAAGATATAGGGACCAGCGAACTACCTACCACACTATAGAGTAGATTCCGGACGGAGCAAGCCGCGTCAGCTGCCGCTCAGGCTCGCTCCGCCCGCAAGAAACCTCAGGCTCAACATGAAGGTGAGAGTAATGACTCCGTGGGCAACCGGCTCGCGTACGGGCCGGCGGCCGCTCGCGGCCGCGCTGCTCGGGCGCGACAGGTATACTGTGCGCCATGAACATCATCGTCTTGCCGACCTACAACGAGCGCCAGAACCTCCGGCACGCCGTGGCCCGCATCCGCGAGGTCGCGGACGGCTGCGGCGTCCAACTCCACACGCTGATCGTGGACGACAACTCCCCAGACGGCACGGGGCAGCTCGCCGACGAGATCGCCGCGCACGTGCCGGACGTCTCGGTCATGCACCGCGCCGGCAAGGAGGGACTGGGGCGCGCCTATATCGCCGGCTTCCGTGAAGCCCTGGCGCGTAGCGCGGACTGCATCTTCGAGATGGACGCCGACCTCAGTCACGACGCCACCTACCTCCCCGACTTCCTGCGTGCCGTCAATCGCGGCGCCGACGTCGTGCTCGGTTCCCGCTACGTCAAGGGCGGCGGCGTCGAGAACTGGAGCCTCACGCGCAAGGTCATCAGCCGCGGCGGCTGCCTGTATGCTCAGTGCATCCTCGCGCTGCCCTACCGCGACCTCACAGGCGGCTTCAAGTGCTTCCGCCGTCGCGTCCTCGAGGCGATCGATCTGGACAGCATCGGCACCGCCGGCTACGGCTTCCAGATCGAGATGACCTACCGGGCGCACCAGCTCGGCTTCACCATCGTCGAACTACCGATCACCTTCGTCGACCGCCAGGTGGGCGAGTCGAAGATGAGCAACGACATCGTCGTCGAGGCGATGAAGAACGTCTGGAAGCTCCGCTTCAGCAGAGCCGTGGAGACGCCGCCGGCGTAAGCGGCCAGTCGGCGGCGCAGGAAGGATCGCCGGCGTGAACGACGAGGCAACAGGGCAGACGGCACCGGGCGGCGCTCAGATGAGCTCCGCGGAGGCGCCGGCGCGCGTGCTCGCCATGGATGTCGGCGCCGGCACCACCGACATCCTGCTCACCCGTCCCGGCCAGCCGCTGGAGAACGCCGTCAAGCTGGTCGTGCCCTCGCGCACGCAAGTGGTGGCCGCGCAGATCGAGCAGGCGAGGGCGCGCGGCCAAGCCATCGTCTTCTACGGACCCACCATGGGCGGCGGCGCCTGCGCCGCCGCCGCGCGGCGCCATCTCGCCGCCGGGCTGCCGCTGCTCGCCACGGAGGAGGCGGCGCTCACCTTCTCGGACAACCTCGTGCGCATCCAGGAGAGCGGCGTCACGCTCGTCGGCGAGAGCGAGCTCACGGCACGCCTCGGCGCCTTGCCGCAAGGGAGCGTCGTGCTGCGCAGCGGCGACGTGCCGCCGGAGGCGCTCGGCGCCTCTCTGGCGCTGCTCGGCGCCGACCGGGAGTTCGACGCCGTCGCGGTCGCCGTGCAGGATCACGGCTTCAGCCCTCACGAGTCCAACCGCGCCGTGCGCTTCGCGTTGTGGGAGGCGGCGGTCACGGAGGGACGCCGCCTCGCCGAGCTCTTCTTCACGCCGGCCGAGATCCCGGCGCGACTCACGCGGCTGCGTGCCGCGGCGCGGCAAGCGCAGCAGCTCGCCGCAGGCGCGCCGGTCCTCGCCGCCGACACCGGACCGGCGGCGCTCTACGGCGCCCTCCGACTCGGCGACGACGACGCCGTGCTCGTCAACATCGGCAACGGCCACACCTTCTGCGTCGTGGCCCTGGACGGCCGGCTGGCCGGCGTCTACGAGCACCATACCGGGCGCCTCACGCGGGAGCGCCTCGAGCACGACCTGCGCCGCTTCCTCGCCGGTACGCTGGACGGGGCGGAGGTGCTGGCCGACGGCGGACACGGCGCCGTCATGTCGCCGGCCGCAGCCGCGCGCGCCGCCCTCCCGCTGCCGATCCTCGTCACCGGCCCGCGCCGCGCCCTGCTCGAGGGCAGTTCGCTGCCCTTCGAGTTCGCGGCGCCGCACGGCGACATGATGCTCACCGGGTGCTTCGGCCTCCTGCGCGCCGTGCGCGAGCGCTTCCCGGTCTCGGCCGACGACGGCGCGGCTCGTCCCTAGCCTCTCCCGGGACGCCCCCTCCGGCCGCGCCGCCGGTCTACCCGCCGACTGCGGCGTCCGCGCCGTCTTGCCAGGCCGGGCCTTCCGGGCTAGCCTGCCCTTGGGCTATGCCGCGCAGGACCCGCGGCACGAAAGGGGATCCAATGGCGCCGACGGCGGATGTGACACTCGACACCAGCGGTTTGTCCTGCCCCATGCCGATCCTGAAGGCCAAACAGACAATCGATGGCCTGCAGAATGGTCAGGTGCTCAAGCTCATCGCCACGGACCCCGGCTCGGTCGGCGACGTCACCGTGTGGACCAACAAGACGGGTCTCGAGCTCCTAGAACACCATGCGGAAGGCGCGGCCTTCGTCTTCTACATCCGCAAAGCCTGAGCGCCGAGGGCCGCGAAAGCGCGCAGGGAAGCGCTGTGCCGGTAGCGCAAGGCGTGGTTCGGCGGAGTCGCGCCCGCCCTTAGGGGCGCTCGATGCCCGTCAGGGCGTGCGTGAACGCGGCCTTGGTGGCCGCGTCGAAGGCGCTGAAGACGACGAGTTGCAGGCGCGTCTTCGGATGCGCCGTGAGATAGCGCACGACCTCGGCCAGCATGATGCGCGCGCAGTCGTAGTGCGGGTAGCCGCCCACGCCGGTGCCGAAGGCCGGCAATGCCAGCGAGCGGATCTTGCGCCGGTCGGCGAGCGCCAGGGTGGCCGCCGTCGCGGCGGCGATGGCGCTTTCGCTCGTGCGCAGGTCAGAACCCATGACGGCCGCATGAATGACCCAGCGAGCCGCGAGGCCGTGACCGGCCGTGACGACCGCCTCGCCCACCTTGATCGGACCCTGCCGCATCGCCTCGGCCTCGATCTCCCTGCCGCCGGCCGCCTTGATGGCGCCGGCCACGCCGTACCCCATCCACAGCTCCGTGTTGGCGGCGTTCGCGACGGCATCCACGTCGAGCTTGGCGATGTCACCGGCGACGATCTCGATGGCGGTCTTGCCGACTGTCGTCTTCATGCTCCTCCAAGCTGCTGCGGGTCCCGACCGGGCCTGCAAGAAGTATACCGGCCAGCCGGCCGGACCGGACCGCCCCTTGTGCATCGCTTGCCGTTGCGGCGACAATGGGCGCATCGTGAAGAGATCCCACGCCAACCTCATCGACGGCCTACTCATCGCCGTCGTCGTCATCCTCGGTATCGCGGTCGCCGTCTCGATGGCGATCCCCAGTCTGCCGCGCTGGGCGCTGTACGTCTCGCTGGGCAGCCTCGCGGCCGTCGCCATGGCGCTCGCCCTCGCCCGCTGGATCACACGTCCGGACCGCCTGCGCGCCCAGCAAAGCCAGGGCATTCTGGTCATCGCCGATGAGAGCCTCGCCCACTTGCGCCGCGGCCTCAGCGAGGAGACGGCCGGCGAGGTCTGCCGCATCGTCCTCACCCACACGGACGCGGCCGCCGTAGCGTTCACCGACACGACCAAAACCCTCGGTTTCGCCGGCATCGGCCAGGACCATCACCTCGTCGGCAGCCCCATCCTCACGGCCGCCACCCGTTCGGCGCTCGAGTCCGACGAGCTGACGGTGCTGCGCACCCGCGAGGAGATCAACTGCCCAAACCGCGAGTGCCTCCTGCGTGCCGGCATCGTCGTCCCGCTGCACGTACGCAAGCGGCCGGTGGGCAGCCTGAAGTTCTACTACACGACGGCGCGCCTCCTCAACGAAACCCAGCTCGCCATGGCCGAGGGCCTCGCGCAGTTGCTCTCCACGCAACTGGAGCTCTCGGAGCTGGACAGACAGACGGCGCTGGCCTGCAGCATGGAGCTCAAGGCCCTGCAGGCACAGATCAACCCGCACTTCCTCTTCAACACGATCAACACGATCGCCAGCCTGATCCGCACCGACCCCCCGCAAGCGCGCGAGCTGCTTCGCGAGTTCGCCTCGTTCTACCGGCGCACACTCGAGATGGACGACGACCTCATCACGCTCGAGCAGGAGCTCGAGTACGTGCGCTCGTACTTCCTCTTCGAGCGCGCCCGCTTCGGCGACCGCGTGCAGCTCAGCATCGACGCAGACGCCGCGCACCTGGATTTGCTGGTTCCGGCCTTCATCCTCCAGCCGCTGGTCGAGAACGCGGTCCAGCACGGCATGAAGGCGGACGCGCCGCTGCAGATCAGCGTGCGCACCACCATCGATCACGACCTGGCTTTGCTGAGCGTCACCGACGACGGCGCCGGCATCAGCGAAGAGGACCTGGAGCGTGTTCTGGAGCCGGGCTTCGGGCGAGGTAGCGGCATTGCCTTGAAGAACGTCCACGACCGCCTGAGAGGCTACTTCGGGCCCGGCTCCGGCGTCACGGCGCGCAGCACACCCGGCGCCGGCACGACCGTGACGCTGGTCATCGTCCGCCCCCTCGAGGCCGCCGAGCGGCTGCCGCTCGGAGCCGCCTCGCTGCTCGGAGGGCGTGCCTCGTGAGCGAAGTCCCCGACACCTCACCGGTGAGCCACGCGCCGCCCATCAAAGCCCTCATCGTCGACGACGAGGCGCCGGCGCGGTCGGAGCTCCGCTACCTGCTCGAACAGGCGGGCGGCGTGGAGGTCGTCGGCGAGGCGGGCAGCGCCAACGAGGCTCGTCAGCTCATCGCCGCGATCGAGTACGACGTCGTCTTTCTCGACATCGAGATGCCGGGCCTGAACGGCCTCGGCCTGGCGGCCACCCTGGCCACCGCCGAGCGCTCTCCGAGCGTCGTCTTCGTCACCGCGTACAGCGAACACGCGCTGAAGGCCTTTGAAGTGGCGGCCACCGACTATCTCGTGAAGCCGGTCGGCGTGGATCGACTCCGTCAGGCTCTGGCGCGCGTCGCCGCCGGTCGCGGCGAAACACGGCCGGCGCCCGGTGCGGAAGGGGCGCGCACGCCGGCCGACGCGGCGACGGTGAGTGGCGGAGAAGCTCCGACCGCGCCGGCGGAGGCCGACGGACCGCGCATCGAGCGCATCCCGGTCGAGAAGGGCGGGCGCACGTTGCTCATCCCGGCCGAGGAGATCCTTTACATCGAGGCCCAAGACGACTACTCGCGCGTGCACACGGCCCACGGCCGCTACCTTTCGGCGCTCTCCCTGACCATCCTCGGGGAGCGCCTCGAGCCGCTCGGGTTCTTTCGCGTCCACCGCAGCTATCTGGTGAGCCTCGCTCGCGTGCGCGAAGTGCTCCCCATGTACGGCGGCCTGCTGGTACTGCGGCTCAGCGACGAGGCCGGCACCCAGATCCCCGTTTCGCGCCGCCGCGCGGCCGCCTGCAAGCGCGCCCTCGGCATGTGAAGACCGCCGGCCGCCGGCGCCGGCCGGCGGCCGTCCTCAGCCGTTGAACGGCGTCTGCTCCTCGGCGAACGGCACGCCTGCCTCCGCGGCGGCGCTGCCGCCGTCCGCTGCCCATCCATCGCCGCTCGCCGCGCCCCCATTCCCGCCCGCCGAGCCACACTCGCCCCTGCCGCGTGCCTTCCCTAAAGTGCGAAGGCACAGAACTACGGCTGTCTCACCGCAGCCGGCAGACCGTTCCCGGGGGAGAGGTGGTACCTATGGTGAAGCTCGTCGTTACAGGCGCCGCGGAGGATGTGAACCTCGCCGATATCGGCGAGCTCGAGCACAGCATCCACCGCATTCTGCTGCCCACGGACGGCTCGGAGCCGTCCGTGAAGGCGACGCAATACGCGGTGATGCTCGCCAAGCTGTTTGGCGCGAGCATCACCGCGATCTACGTCGACACCGGCATGGAAGACATCGAACTGCCGGAAGAGCTCGACTCGGACGATTACTACGAGGGCATCCATCCGTCGGCCAAGGGACTGATCATCGCCTACCGGGTCGCGCAAGCCAACGGCGTGGACTGCGACATCGACATCGTGCGCGGCGGCGTGGCCAAGCGCATCGTGGCAACGGCAGAGAGTCTCGGCGCAGGCATGATCGTCATCGGAGACACCGGCCGAACCGGCCTCAAGCGAATTGCCCTTGGCTCGGTGGCCGAAGCCGTCGTCAAGGCGTCCGAGGCTCCAGTCCTCGTCATCAAAGCGGACTAGAGAGGAGGCAAGCATGGCCAACTCGACATCGCAGCCTGACGCCACATCGTCGGCCACCATTGAAGCGTCCCATGCGCGGCACGGCGAGCACGTCGACACGATCGAGAACGTCGACATCGTCTTCCGCAAGCAACGGAAGCTGAGCTTCACCTACGGCGCGGTCTTCTTCGCCGTTACGCTCCTCATCCCGGTGTTCACCGTCTGGTGGCCCTGGTGGTGGGAGGTCACATTCTGGGGCGGGTTCACGGCGAACTACTTCGTCGTGGCGTTGCTGTACTTCGTGTTCTTGTGGGTGATGGCGTGGGTCTACTCTTACCAGGCCGACAAGCTGGACGCCCAGCTCGCCCACATGGATATGGAAGAGCAGCAAGCACTTGAGATCGATCAGATCCGTCAGGCCGCCGCCGGTACGGATGAAGGGAGCGCCACGTGAACACGACCGCGATAGTCCTGGTCGCCGCCCTGGTGACGATCACCATCGGTCTCTCGATCTTCTCGCAACGGTTCACGCGAACGACGACAGACTTCTACCTCGCCGGCCGCAAGGTCGGGTCCTTCACCAACGCGTCCGCCATCTCCGGCGACTACCTGTCGGCCGCCTCGTTCCTCGGCGTGGCCGCCGCCGTCTACGCCTCCGGCCTCGACGGTGTATGGTACGCGGCGGGCTTCGCCGGCGGCTTTATGGTCGTCGTCCTCTTCATCGCCAGCGCTCTGCGGCGCTTCGGCGAGTACACCGTCGCCGACTTCGCGTTCGGGCGCTTCGGCACGAACCGCATGCGCTTGGTGAGCGTGTTCTGCGTGCTCATCGTGTCGCTCTTCTACATGGCCCCGCAGATGTACGGCGCCGGTTCTACTTGGAAGGTGCTCGTCGGTAGGGGATTCTTGCCGAGCAACGACGCCGGCCTATTCTTGGGCGTCGACCCCGTCTACCTCTCCGGCGTGATCGTCGTCGCCGCCATCATGATGTTCTACGTCGCCATGGGCGGCATGAAGGGCACCACGCTCAATCAGGTGATCCAGTTCTGGTGGTTGTGGCTCGCCATGTTCCTCGTCGTCGCGTTCGCCTTCGGCAACGGCTTCGACTACGCCAAGAACCTCCAAGAGGCCAGCGACGGCCAGCTTGTCGCGACGACAGCCCTGACGGCCACGGCCCTCACAACACCTGATCCGAAGACCGGCGTCACGCCTCTCGAGAAGGCCAAGGGCGTCATGACCCCCGAGGGCTTCGCCGAGGTTGAGGCGGCCGTCGCCAAGAACGACCCCGTGGCCAAGATCCCCGTCGTGCTCCCGGCCGCGAACAAGCTCCACGAAGTGAAGTTGCTCTTCAATGCGCCAGGACATCGGTATAACGCCTTCGACCAGTTCTCGATGGTGCTCGCCCTCGTGTTGGGCACGGCGGGCCTGCCGCACATCCTCAACCGCTACTACACCAACCCGTCCGGCAAAGCGGCCCGCCGCTCCACCTTCTGGGTCCTGATCTTCATCGGCACCTTCTACATCATGGCGCCAATCGCCGGCCTCTTCGGCCGACTCGAGGTCTTCAAGCAGTTCTTCGCCGGCACCGCGCCGAGCAACGCCGCCTACGTGGACGGCTATCTGGTCAAGTCCGACGCCCTCATGCCCGCGCTGGGGCAGATGCTGGGCGGCCAAGCCTTGCTCGGCATCGTTGCCGCCGGCGCCTTCGCGGCCATGTTCTCCACCGTCGGCGGCCTGCTGATCGCCTCTGCTTCAGCCATCGGCCACGACGTCTACGAGAAGTACATCAACCCCAACGCCAGCCAGCGCCGCCGCGTCTACGTCGGCAAGACGGCCGTGATCGTGTTCGCCCTGCTGGGCCTGTTCCTGGGATGGGTCATCCCCTACAGCGACCTCCCCAACGTCTACCCCGCCCTCATCGCCATGATGGTGACCTGGGCCTTCGCCGTCGGCGCCTCCGCCTTCGTACCCATGCTCCTCACGGGCATTTGGTGGAAGGGAACCACCGAGCGTGGCGCCATCACCGGCATGATCGTCGGCCTCGCCGGCTCCGTGGGGATCATCTTCCTCAACATCCTCCAGCAGGTTGGGACAATCGGAAAGACGGGCGTCTTCGGGTTCCTCGGCTCCCTCACCTTCCCGGTGCTGTTCACCTTCCCCGCCGCTCTGCTGACCATCCTCATCGTCAGCAAGATCGACGGCAAGCTGCCGGACAACGTGGACCAGATCTGGCTGCGCATTCACGGCACGGCCTCCGAGCGCCACGAGAAGCAGCACGGTCTCGACAAGGTCGGCAGTCTCCTGGGCGGCAAGAAGTAACTTCACCGCATCGGGATCAGATCACCCGACTGCCCTGAACCGGGCGGCGCCGCACCCCCTCCCCCCAGCGCCGCCGCCCGGTTCGCTCTTTAGCCAAACGAGCAGAGGCGTTACACGCGAAAGGGGGCGGCGGGCCATACGGCCCGCCGCCCCCTTTCGCGTGTCCGCTCCTACTTCTTCTTGCCGAGGAAGCGGCGGCGCACCGCCGCCCGCTTGAGCCACTGGATGCCCTCGGTCGGGTTGAGCCGTTTGGGGCAGGCCTCGACGCAGTTGGTGATCGTGTGGCAGCGATAGATGCCGCGCTCGTTCTCCCAGGCCGGCATGCGCTCGCCGCCGCCCTCATCACGCGAGTCGACCTCGAAACGGTACGCCTTGAGGAGCGCGGCGGGACCGAGGTAGTTGCCCTCCGCCCAGACGGACGGGCAACTGCTGTAGCAGGCGCCGCAGAGGATGCAGTCCACCGGCATGTCCAGCTTGCGGCGATCCTCCGGCGACTGCGGCAGCTCGCGCTCCGGTGTGCCTGAGGTACGGATGAGCCACGGCTTGATGTACTCGTACTTGGCGAAGAACTCGGTCATGTCGCAGACGAGATCGCGTACCACAGTCATGTGCGGCAGCGGCTGCACCGTGATGGCGCCCTCGGCGAGACGGGCGATGTTCGTCTGGCAGGCGAGCCGGTAACGGCCGTTGATGTACATGGCGCAGGAGCCGCAGACGGCGGCCCGGCAGCAGTACCGGAAGGCCAGCGACGGGTCCTGATGCTCTTGGATCGAGAACAGGCCCTCGAGCACGGTCAGGCTGCTCTCGTAGGGCACGACGAACTCGTCGTAACGTGCCGCCCCGGACGCGTCGCGCTCGGGGTCGTGGCGCTTGATGCGAAAACGCGCCTCGGGCATCAGTACGTCCTCTCCTGCGGTTCGAAGGCGCCGAGGGCCACCGGCTTGTCCTCGAGGCGCGGCTCGGCGCCGTCGAGGTAGGCCAGGGTGTGCTTGAGCCAGCGCTCGTCGTCGCGTTTGGGGAAGTCCGTGCGGGCGTGAGAGCCGCGCGACTCCTCGCGCCGCAGCGCCCCTGCGGCGACGGCCAGCGCGACGTCGAGCATGCCCTCAAGTTCGAGCGTGCGCATCATGTCGAGATTGAACACGCCGCCGCTGTGCCGCAGGCCGACGGCGGCGCAGCGCGCTTTGAGGGTACGCAGCTTCTCCAGACCGGCACGCATCTGCACCGCCTCGCGGAAGACGCCGAAGTGTTCCTTCATGGCGGCCTTCATCTCGACGCGCACGGCGTACGGGTCGTCGCCGGCGACGCCGCGCGCGGCCAGGGTGGAGACCCTGGCTTCAACGTCGGCGAGAGTTCGGCGAGCGGCGGCCGCGACGGCGTCCGCGCCGACCGCCTCACTCTCCCGCCCCAAGAGCTCTTCGGCCGCCGCCGCTCCCGAGCGGCGGCCGAAGACGATCGTCTCCAAAAGCGAGTTGCCGCCGAGCCGGTTGGCGCCGTGCACGCTCACGCAGCCACACTCGCCGGCGGCGTAGAACCCCGGCATCCGCGTACGGCCGTCGACGTCCGTGTCGATGCCGCCCATGGTGTAGTGCTGGCTCGGCACCACGGGAACCGGCGCCTCGATGGGGTCCACGCCCTCGAAGTGAATCGAGAGGTCGCGGATGCCGGGCAGGCGCTCGAGGATCTTGTGCGCGCCGAGATGCCGCAGGTCGAGGTAGACGTACTCTTTGCCGTCGATCCCGCGACCCTCGAGGATCTCCGTTTGGATGGAGCGAGAGGTGATGTCGCGCGGTGCCAGTTCCATGGCTTTAGGCGCGTAGCGCTCCATGAAGCGCTCACCGAGCCCGTTGATCAGGTAGCCACCCTCACCGCGGGCGCCCTCGCTCATGAGGATGTTCGTGGTGCGCAGCCCCGTCGGGTGGAACTGAATGAACTCCATATCCTTGAGCGGCACGCCGGCGCGGTAGGCGATCGCCGCCCCCCCGCCCGTGCTGATGATCGCGTTCGTGGAGTTGCTGTAGACGCGACCGGCGCCGCCGGTGGCCATGATGACCGCGTCGGCCGTGAAGGCCTGGAAGCCGCCGCGTAGCATGTCGTAGGCCACGACACCGCGGCAGACGCCGTCGATGACGATGAGGTCGGTCACAAAGACCTCGATGTACATCGTGACGCGGCGCTCGTAGGCGCGCTCGACGAGGCAGTGCAGCAGGTAGTGCCCGGTCTTGTCGGCGCCGTAGCAGGTGCGCGGGTATCCGGCGCCGCCGAACGGCCGCTGGGCGATACGCCCGTCGTCGAAACGGCTGAACGGGCAGCCCCAATGGTCCATCTCGAAGATCACCCCGGGCGCGTCCGCCGTCATCTGGATGACGGCGTCCTGGTCCGCCAGATAGTCCGAGCCCTTGACCGTGTCGAAGGCGTGCCGCTGCGGGCTGTCGTCGTGACCATCCGGGTGGTTGGCCAGCGCCGCGTTGATGCCGCCCTGGGCGGCGCCGGAGTGGCTGCGCGCCGGGTGCACCTGGCTCAACACGGCGACGTCGATGCCCGCCGCCCGCGCCTCGATGGCGGCGCGCAACCCGGCGAGGCCGCCACCGACGACGACAAGCTGATGGTGACGCACCTCCGCGGCCACGCTCAGCTCACCCAGACCCAGAGCGCCCAGATGCCGAAAGCGACGGCCGCGGCGCCAAGCACGATGAGCGCCACACTCAAGGCGCGCCGCGCGCCGGCGCCGGCGAAGCCGTAGTCGAGCGCGACCATGCGCACGCCGTTGAGGCCGTGAAAGACGACGGCGACGAGCAGAACGATGTCGTTGACGAGCACCGCGACAGCGCCCAGCCGCTCCTCGATGTTCGCGAAGGAGAGCTCACCGTGGGCGACGTAGTGGGTCAACACGAGGTGCACGCCGATTGTGACGAGCACGAGCACGGCCGTGACGCGCTGACCGAGCCAGGGCGCCGCTCCACCCCGGCTCTGATCGACCGCCCTCGTGCTCAGCGCCATGGTCGCGGACTCCGTCTCACAGGCTAGCCGAGGATGAAGCTCGAGGCTCTGTAGGCGAAGGCGGCCAGCGCCACGGCCGCGAGGACCATGCAGACCCAGAAGATCGCCTTGTGGCGATGCACACCGACGCCCACATCCATGAGGATGATGCGCACGCCGTTGAGGGCGTGATACAGCACGGCGGCAACGAGCATGAGATCGAGCAGGACGAGGAGCGGAGTATGCAGCGCCTCGAAGATCGTGTCAAGGCTCTGCGGACCGCCGATGCGGCCCTGAGAGATGACCCAGAGGTGAGCGACGAGATAGAGCACGAGGACGATGCCGCTGATGCGGAACAGCACCCAGGACCACATGCCGAGGCCCTTCCAGAGGCCCGCTCCCGCGTCGCCGTCCTTTGCCGACTTGCCTTGCATCCTCACCGCCGAAGGTGTGCCGAGCCGCCCGCGATGGAAACGGCCCTCCTTGGTACCCCAGAAACGCACGAGGGCGGGGGCCCCCTGCGGAAGCCCCCGCCCCAGACTCTACACCATCTGAGCCCCAGCTACTCCGCAGCGGCTCAGAGGAAGAAGATGAACGTGTTGAGGATGAAGATCGGCACGAGGAAGATGATCGCCCAGAGGATGTAGGAGAAGAAGTTGGGCATCGCGATGCCCTGCTCCTCGCAGATCGACCTCACCATGAAGTTGGGCGCGTTGCCGATGTACGAGTTGGCGCCCATGAAGACGGCGCCGCAGGAGACGGCCGCGAGGTATGCCGCCGGCGCAAAACCGTACTCGGGGTTCACCGTCGTACTCATCAAGTCGGGGAAGTTCTCGAGACCCAGCAGTCCCTGCGCCAGCGATGTGAACACAAGGTATGTCGGCGCGTTGTCTAGGAACGACGAGAGAATGCCGGTCAACCAGAAGAACTGATACGGCTCGGTGATGCCGAACTCGGCGCCGCGCGACTTGAGAATCTGCAGCGCCGGAATCATCGAGGCGAAGATGCCGGCGAAGACGATCGCCACCTCGCCGATCGGCGCCCATGAGAAGCGGTTGCGCTGGCGCGGCTCCTTGGGGCCGAGGAAGAGCGAGCAAAGGACGAGCAGGATGTAGACGGCATCGCGCATCCACCACTCGATGGGACCGCCCTTGTCGACGCCATAACTGCCCGAGATCATCGTGGCTGCGATCACGCCGGCGAGGAAGAGGAAGTTGATGCTGCCGTGAATGCGGATCTTCTCCGGATTGGCCTTCTCCAACCTCTTCGCGGAGGCGGGCTCCTTCTTGTAGAAGTAGGTGTCGAGCACGAAGTAGATGACGAGCAGGATGATCTGCGTGATGAGCCACTGCGGCCAGAGGCGCAGCGTCCAGGTGAAGTCGATGCCGCGCAAGAAGCCGAGGAAGAGCGGCGGGTCGCCCAGCGGCGTGAGCAGACCGGCCGTGTTGCAGACGATGAAGATCAGGAAGACGAAGGTGTGCTTTCTGTGCGTACGGTTATGGTTGGCACGCAGCAGCGGCCGAATCATGAGCATGGCCGCGCCCGTGGTTCCCACGAAGTTCGCAAGCAGCGCGCCGACGATGAGGAAGATCGTGTTGTTCTTGGGCGAGCCCAGCGTATCGCCTGAGATGTAGATGCCGCCCGCTATCGTGAAGAGGGCGGCGATATAGACGATGAAGGAGATGTACTCCTCGCCGGTCAGGAGGATCTCATGGATCCCCTCGCCGCCGAACGTGAACGCAAGGTAGGCGAGCACCGGCACACCGAAGATGGCGGCGACGACGCCCTTGTTCTTGAGGTGCTCGAACCACTCGGGAGTGACGAGCGGCAGGACGGCGATGGCGAGCAGCATGCCGACGAAGGGGATGACGGTCCAGTAGCCGAGCGTTTCCCCCATCTCGCTCGCGGCCTCGGAGGCGAGCAGCATCAGCATGGCGCCACCTCACGCGCAGTACCCCGCTGCGCGAGCGAGCGGGCGCCCGGCGCGATGATTACCCCAACCCCATGGCGTGCGACCATGGTCCTTCTGTCCAGCATCGGACCTCCCCCCCGTCCGGTCGGTGGATAACAGGGGGCAGTGTATCGCATTCGCTGGGGTGCTAGGCAAGGGCGCGCGGCAGCGCGGCGGAGCCGGACGCTCCGCCGCCGCCGCACGCCCTCGCCCCGGGCGTCCGGGGGAGGCAGCTCCCTCGGAAACTCGCTAGATGAAGAACAGTGCAGTCACCAGCCCGAAGATCGGCAGCAAGATGACTGCCGCATAAGCGATGTAGCCGAAGAAGCTCGGCATCTTGATGTTCTGTTCCTCGCAGATTGCCTTGACCATGAAGTTCGGTGCGTTGCCGATGTAGGAGTTGGCGCCCATGAACACGGCGCCCAGCGAGATCGCCGCCAGGAATGCCGCCGGCGCGAAGCCGATCGCGGGATCCACCGTGGTGGACATGAGCTCGGGGAAGGTCTCGAGCCCGAACATGCCCTGCGCCATGGACGTGAACACCAGGTACGTCGGCGCATTGTCGAGGAACGAGGAAAGACCGCCGGTAAGCCAGAAGTACTGCCACGGCTGATCCAGACCGAGCTCGTCGCCGCGCGCCCTGAGAATTGCCAGCGCGGGGATCATCGAGGCGAAGATGCCGGCGAAGACGATCGCGACCTCGCCGACGGGCGCCCATGAGAAGCGATTGCGCTGCCGCGGCTCCTTAGGCCCGACGAAGATCGACAAGAGCACCAGCGCGACCATGATCCCGTCGCGCATCCACCACTCGAAGCCCTCGACGCTGCCCGAGAAGTAGACGGCTGCGACGACACCGGCGAGGAAGAGGAAGTTGATGCCGCCGTGAATACGCAGGGGCTCACGATGGGCTTCGTCGATCTTCTTGATGTCGTCCGCTTCTTTCCTATAGAAGAACGTGTCGATCGCGAAGAACAGCACCATCAGGATGACCTGCACGAAGAGCCACTCCTTCCACAGGTTCAGCGTCCAGAAGAAGTCGATGCCGCGCAAGAAGCCGAGGAAGAGCGGCGGGTCGCCGAGCGGCGTCAGCAGACCCGCCGTGTTGCAGACGATGAAGATCAGGAAGATGAAGATGTGCATCTTGTGCTTGCGCTTCTCGTTGTTGCGCAGCAGCGGCCGGATGAGCAGCATGGCCGCGCCGGTCGTGCCGACGAAGTTGGCAAGGATGGCGCCGATGATCATGAAGATGGTGTTGTTTTTCGGGGATCCCGCTCTGTCACCGGAGAGGTAGATGCCGCCGGCGATCGTGAACAGGGCGCCGACGTAGACGATGAAGGAGACGTACTCCTCGGCCGTATGCAGAATCTCGGTGAGACCCTCGGCGCCGAAGGCGAACAGGATGTACGCGAGCACCGGCACGCCGAAGATGGCCGCCACGATGCCCTTGTTGCGCAGATGCTCAAACCAGACGGGCGTCACCAGCGGCAGGATGGCGATGGCGAGGAGCATGCCGACGAACGGCAGCACCGTGTAGAGGCTGAGGTGCTCACCGATGCTCCCGGCGGCGATCAGGACCATGAGCCGGCCGTCCACGGTTGACGGCGCAGCGAGCGCCTGCGGCCACGAGCGAGGCCGCCACTCAACAGGGAGAGTTCCGCGGTGAGGCGGGGGTCAGGAACGAGGTCGACGTACGGCACGTGGCTCCCTTCCTCCGGGAGCAGCGCCCGTGCGAAGACGACAAAACGGGCCGCTACCCGGACATGAGTCGCATATCCGAGTAGCGGCCCGACTACCCATAGTCCTCCGTCGCGACGCCTGCGCCGCCACGGACCCTAAGTGATCTTCGCGGGCCGCATTCTCGCAGGTGCGGCCCGCGAAGACAAGCGCCCTCCGTTACCCGGAGGCGCCGCGCCCCCGCCGAGGCGCTGCCTCACCGGCTTCGGCCGCCGGCTTGGCGACCCGCGCCTTGCCCGCAGACCGTGCCGGCTTGCGAGCGGCCTTGCGGCGAGCGCGGTCCAGCAGTTCGCCGGCTTCCTCGATGAGCTCGCCGGCCTCGATGAGGTCGAGCGTCTCGCGCTCGATGCGCAGCCCCATGGCCGCCTCCCAGACCTGCTCGACGCGGTCGACCGGGATGAAGCGCATGCCGCTGCGCAGCTCCTCGGGCACATCCTCGAGGTCGGCCTCGTTGCGGCTCGGCAGGATGACGGTCGAGATGCCGGCGCGCTGCGCGGCGAGCGTCTTCTCCTTGAGCCCGCCGATGGGCAGGACTTGGCCGGTGAGCGTGACCTCGCCCGTCATGGCGACGTCGCTGCTTACGGGCGTGCCGGTGACCAGCGAACAGATCGCCGTCGCCATCGTCACGCCGGCGCTCGGGCCGTCCTTGGGGATCGCCCCGGCCGGCACATGGATATGGATGTCGTGCGTCCTGAAGTAGTCCTCCTCGAGCCCCAACTCTCGCGAGTGGGCGCGCACGTAGCTCATCGCCGCGGTGGCCGACTCCTTCATCACGTCGCCGAGCTGGCCGGTGACCGTGACGTGACCGGAGCCCGGCATCGCCGACGCCTCGACGAAGAGGATGTCGCCGCCGACCGGCGTCCAGGCGAGACCCGTGGCCACGCCGGGATCGCTGGTGCGCCGCTTGACCTCGGCGTAAATACGCGGCCGCCCAAGGAGCTCGCGCACCTTGTTGGGGTCGACGCGGAAGCGTCGCCGTGCTCCGGCGTCGTCCTCGGCGACGACGCGCGCCAGCTTGCGGCAGATCGTCCCGATCTCGCGCTCGAGGTTTCGCACGCCGGCCTCGTGCGTGTAGGACTGGATGATCTCGCTGAGCGCCTCGTCCGTGAACTTCACCTGGCTCGGGCGCAGCCCGTTTTTCTCTACCTGCCGACGCACGAGGTAGTTGCGCGCGATGTGCACCTTCTCGGCGATCGTGTAGCCGGCGAGCTGGATGATCTCCATGCGGTCGCGCAGCGGCGGAGGGATGGGCTCGAGCTGGTTGGCGGTAGTGATGAACATCACCTTGCTGAGGTCGAACGGCAAATCGAGGTAGTGGTCGCGGAAGGTGGCGTTCTGCTCCGGGTCCAGCACCTCGAGCAGCGCGCTGGCGGGGTCGCCGCGCCAATCCGCGCCGGTCTTGTCGATCTCGTCGATCATGAACAGCGGGTTGTTGGTGCCGGCGTCGCGCACGGCGCGGACGATGATGCCGGGCATCGCCCCGACGTACGTGCGGCGATGCCCGCGCACCTCGGCCTCGTCGCGCACGCCGCCCACGCTGATGCGCTCGAACTTGCGGCCGGTGGCGGCGGCGATCGAATGGCCGAGGCTGGTCTTGCCGACGCCGGGAGGGCCGACGAAGCAGAGGATCGGCCCGTGCAAGTCGGGGTTGAGTTTGCGCACCGCGAGGAACTCGAGAATGCGGTCTTTGACCTTGTCGAGGTCGTAGTGGTCGCGGTCGAGAATCTGCCGCGCGTGCGCGATGTCGAGGTTGTCCTCGCTGCTCACCGACCAGGGCAGCGTGATGATCCAGTCCAGGTAGGTGCGAATCACGGGGTACTCGGCGCTCTGTGGCGAGATGCTGGTCAGACGCTCGAGCTCGCGGCGGGCCGCCTTGTCGACCTCCTCGGGCAGGTTGAGCTCGTCGATCTTGGCGCGCAGCTCGTTGATCTCCGCCTCTTGCTCGTTCGTCTCGCCGAGCTCCGCCTGAATGGCGCGGAGCTGCTGGCGCAGGTAGTACTCGCGCTGACCCTTGTCGATCTCGCTGCGGATGTCGCTCTGGATCTTCGAGCCCAGCTCGAGGACGTCGAGCTCGCGCGTGAGGATGCTGATCAACACGCGAATGCGCTTCTCGACGTCGTCTTCCTCGAGCAGCGGCTGCTTCTCCTCCACCTTGAGCCGCATGGTGCCGACGATGAAGAACGCGAGGGCGCCCGGCTCCTCGATGTTGGCGGCCGCGCCCTGCAGTTCCTCCGGCAGGTACGGCACGAGGGCGACGATCTTGCTGAAGAGGTTGAGCAAACTCGAGCGTAGCGCCTCCGCCTCCTTGCCGACGGGCGACACCTCCTTCAGCTCCGTGATCGCCGCGGCGAGGTACGGCTCCTCCTGCACGAAGCTGTCGATGCGCACCCGGCGCACGCCCTGGATGAGGACGCGCATCGTGCCGTCGGGCAGCTTCACCATCTTGTGAGCGAGACCGACCGTGCCGACGGCGTACAGGTCGGCGGGGCCCGGAAGCTCGACCTCTTCGTCCTTGCTGGCCACGAACACGAGCAGACGATCGCCGGCCATCACGTCGTCCATCAGTTTGAGGCTGCGCTCCTGACCGATGGTGAGCGGCACCATGATGTCCGGGTAGACGACGGTGTCCTTCAACGGCAAGACGGGCAAGACGTCCGGGAGCTGTGCCTCCTGGTCGATCTCGACAAGCTGAGGATCGCTCATTCGGCACCTCCACGCTTCTGGATGTCGACCTTCTGCGCGCCGGTGTCGCGCCGCTCGACGAGACGCAAGCGGACCTCGAGGATTCCCGCCTCGTAGGTCGCCACGGCGGCGTCGGGGTCGACGTCGACGGTGAAGCGCAACCGTCGCTCGAACCGCCCGTAGTCCATCTCGAGCTGCTGGTACACACGGCCCTCGCCGCTGGCGAAGGCACGCTCACCGCGCACCACGAGCTCGCGACGGTCGACGAGCAGCTCGATGTCGTCGAGACACACGCCCGGCAGCTCGATACGCGCGACGAGCTCGCGCGTCGCCTCATCGAGGTACGCATCGGCGGGAGGAGCGTAGGTCCCGCTCAGAGTCCGCTGTCGAGCGGCCTGCTGACACGTCTCATCGAAGGCACGGAGTATCTCGTTGTGCATCCTGTCGAAATCCACTGCATGACTCCTTGCGCATGGGCAGTCCGGCCGAGGGGAGGACGAGCCCTTTGGGTGCCGGCGTTCAGCCAGAGAGTACTACCCTCGCCGGGGAAGGGCCTAACGACCGGCGAGGGTCCGGCTCCGCGTCCTCGCCGCCCCGGGATCTCCGGCGACCGCAGCGCCGCGCGGCCGCGAGACGTCGTGCATCCGTCGGCCGCGGGGCTTACCATTGTTCCGTGCAGCTTGCCTTCACCACCGTCGACGACCTCCATGCCCTGCTCGAGCAGGCGGGCGAAGCCCTCGACTACCGCGAGGTCTGGCCGCGCCTCTTCCCCGTCGCCAACTGCCCGCCGGAGCTCATGCACACGCTGGTCGCGGATATTGTGCGCGACGACGACCGCTTCGTCTGGGAGAGCGACGTGCACGTCGGGCTGGCCGGCTGGCGCGCCCAGCGGCGAGACCTGGCGGCCGTCGCCTTCACGGTCGTCGACCTGGAGACCACCGGGGCCACGCCGGGCTTCGCCAAGATCACCGAGATCGGCGCCGTGCGCATCGAGGGAGGACGGGAGGTCGCCACCTTCTCGGCGCTCGTGAACCCAGGAACGCACATCCCCCAGATGATCACCGGCATCACCGGCATCGACGACGAGCTGGTCGCCGACGCGCCGCCCATCGAGACCGTGCTGCCGCGCTTCGTCTCCTTCGCCGCCGGTTCCGTGCTCGTCGCCCACAACGCGCCCTTCGACCTGGGCTTTCTCGACTACGAACTCGGTCGCCTCGAAGGGCGCACGTTCTCGCGGCCGGCGCTCGACACGCTGCGTCTGGCGCGCAAGCTGTGTCCGCAGCAGCGCTGCTCCCTGGCGGCGCTCAGCGAGCGCTTCGACACGCGCGTCAAGCCGGTGCATCGCGCGCTCTACGACGCGCAGGCCACGGGCGAATTGCTGCTCCTCTTCCTCGCGCGACTCGAGGAGCAGGGCGTCAGCACCCTGGAGGAGGTGGCGCGTTTCTGCGAGCCGGCGGCGCGGCGCAACTACCACAAGATCGCTCTCACCGAGAGCCTGCCGACCACACCCGGCGTCTACATCATGCGCGACGCGAAGGGGGCGGCGCTGTACATCGGCAAGGCCGAGAACCTGCGCCGCCGCACGCGCGACCACTTCTTGCAGCGACAGGCCTTTCACGCCCGTCAGGCGCTCGAGCTGCTGACGCGCATCGATGTGGTCGAGACGGGCTCGGAGTTCGCCGCCCTGGTGCTCGAGGGGCGGCTCATCGCCCGGCAGAAGCCACCCTACAACACGCACGGCACGCGCAGCGGCGGCTATCACTACGTGAAGCTCACGGCCGAGGAGTACCCGCGTCTCTACGTGACGCCCAACGTTCGCGACGACGGCTCGCAGTACGCCGGGCCGTTCCGCAAGACCTCCCTGGCGCGTCGCTTCGTCGAGAGCATCACGAGCGTCTACCCGTTGCGCACCTGCGCCCGCCTGCGAGCGGCGGCGCGATCCTCCGCCGGCGCCGAGCGGACGGCCCATGCCTGCCCGCGACTGGGCACGGGCGCCTGCCTGGCGCCCTGCAGCCGGCCCGCGGACGAGGCCTACGCGGCCGTCGTGCGCGACGTGCGCCGCGTTCTCGAGGGCCACGGCGAGGCGCTCGATCAAGTGCTGCGAGAACGTCAGGCGGCAATGGTGGAGACGCTGGCGTTCGAGCACGCCGGCCGCCTCCAGAATCAGCGCGAGGCGCTCCAGCGCGCCCTGCGCGGCATTCACCGCCTGCGCGCCGCCGGGCGCACGGACGCCGTACTCGTCTACCCGGCCCGGCGACGCGGATGGGCAACGCTCTGGGGCGTTCGCTCCGGGCGCATCGTGGTCGAGCGTGAAGTCGGCCGTGGCGCGTTCTCGCTCGAGGCAGCGCGCGCCTTCCTCGAGGAGCTCGACGCCGCTCCCGCGACGACGCTCCCCCAACCGGCGGCGACGGTCGACGAGATCCTGCTCGTGCACGGATGGCTGGAGGCGCACCGCGCGGACGTGCACATCCTCAAGCTCGGCGCGGCCGGCCGGCCGTTCGCCGAGGGCGCCGAGGAGCTCGTCGAGCGCGTGCGCCTGTGCGCCGAACGCGCCGCCGAGGCCGAAGCGCTCACGGCGCCAGCCGTCGTCGACGGACCGTCGCCGGCGAGCTGAGCGCACCCGCCTGAAGCGTCGCCGCGAGCCGCCTCTCGCGGGGCTCGCTCTGCCCGTTCGGGCGGCCCTCTTCGCGCCCGCTCGGCGCGCACCGTCCTTCGTGCGCCGGCGCCATGAGTTCCGTCCGATGTTGACGCGAACATATGTTCGTGGAAGACTGAGGATCCCCCCGGCACTACGTCACCAGGAGCACAATGTCTCGCGGCGGAGCCACCTTCAGCGACGAAGCCGTCGCCGTCACTTGGAGCGAGGGCCAGCGGCGCCCCGTCGCCTTCGTCTGGCGCCGCCGCCGCTACCGCGTCGAGCGCGTGCTCGAGATGTGGGTCGTCGAGACGAGCTGGTGGAAGGACGACGGCCCCGTCAATCGCGCCTACTGGCGCGTGCGCGCCGAGGGTCGCGTCTTCGACCTGCGCTACGACCGCGACGCGCGGGCCTGGGCGCTGGTACGGGCGCTCAACTAGGCGGCCGGCGCGATGAGCTTCGTCCACCTGCACGTCCATACCAACTTCTCGTTCGGCGACGGCGCCTGCCGCATCCCCGAGCTCGTGGCCGCCGCCGCCGGCATGGGCATGCCGGCCCTGGCGGCCACCGACCACGAGGGCCTCTACGGCGCCGTGCGCTTCTACCAGACCTGCAAGGCGGCCGGCATCAAGCCGATCATCGGCGTCGAGCTCACCGTCGAGCCGGTCGCGGAGCGCGCCGGCGAGGCGGGGCCGGCGGCCGAGACCAAGATCGCCGCGCCGGCGCTCCCGGAGCTCACCGCCGACGGCCGTATCCACCCCCTCTCGGCGGCCGCCACCGTCCCTCCGGCCGCCGCCCACGCCGGGGGCGCCGGCGGCCACCACCTCGTCCTGCTGGCCCGCGACTACACCGGCTGGAGCAACCTCTGCCGCATCATCAGCGCCGCCCACCTCGAGCATCCCGGCAAACCGCCCCTGGCCCGGCTCGCCACGCTCGCCGAGCACGGCGGCCACCTCGTCGCGCTCAGCGCTTGCCGGCGCGGCGAGGTCTGGTCGCGCCTCCTGGCCGGCGACCGGCAGGGGGCCCGGCGCGCGGCCTCCGTCTTCCACGAGATCTTCGGCGGCAACTTCTTCGTCGAGCTCCAGCACGAACTGCTGCCCGACTCAGGCGCCTCGCTGCGCGCCCTCAACCTGCTCGCCCACGAGTTGCGCCTGCCCACGGTGGCCACCAACAACGTCCACTACACCACCCACGCCGACGCGCCCCTGCACGACGTACTCGCCGCCGAGGCCGCCAACCAGCCGCTGCCCAACCCGCTCGGTCGCAAGAACGCCGAGCTCTTCCTCAAGAGCGCGGCGCAGATGCGCCACCTCTTCCAGCGCTACCCAGAGGCGTACGCCAACGCCTCGCGCATCGCCGAGCGCTGCAACCTCGATCTCGGCCTCGGCCGGCTCCTCTTCCCCGCCTACCCTCTGCCGGCCGGCGAGACCGCCTTCTCGCTGCTCTGGAAGCGCTGCTTCGCCGGCGCCGGGCAGCGCTACCGGCCGCTCACCGCCGAGGTTACGGCGCGCCTCGAGCGTGAGCTCAAGGTCGTCGAGGAGCTCGGCTTCGCCGAGTACTTCCTCGCCGTGCGCGACATCGTCGAGTTCGCCCGCGGCCGCGGCATCTACTACTCCGGCCGCGGCTCGGCCGGCAACAGCATCGTCAGCTACGTGTTGCGCGTCACCGATGCCGACCCTATCGCCCACGACCTCCTCTTCGAGCGCTTCCTCAACCCCGCCCGGCGCGAAATGCCGGACGTCGACATCGACTTCTGCTCGGCGCGCCGCGACGAGGTCATCCGCTTCATCTACGAGCGCTTCGGCCACGACAAGGTCGCCATGGTCGCTACCGTCAACACGGTGCACGCGCCCTCCGCCGTGCGCATCGTGAGCCGCGCCTTCGGTTTCACGCCGGACGAGATCAACGGCCTCTCGCGGCGCGTCCCCTGGGGCAGCGCCGCCAAGCTCGGCGAAATGTTCGCCGAGCGGCCCGAGCTCACCAACCATGAGTTTCAGCACCCGCACTACCGCCGCCTCGTCGGCCTCGCGGAGCGGCTCAGCGACTTTCCCGCGCACCTCGGCACGCACCTCGGCGGGTTCATCCTCTCGCGCGACCCGCTCACCGACCGCGTGCCGCTGCAGTGGGCCGCCAAGGGCGTCGTCGTGGCGCAGTTCGACAAGGACGACATCGAGACGCTCGGGCTCGTCAAGATGGACATCCTGGCTCTCAAGATGCACTCCGCCATCGCCGAGGCGGTGCGCCGCATCGAGGCGCGCACCGGCAAGCGCGTCGAGGCCTGGGAGTTGCCGCGCGACGACCCTAAGGTCTACGAGCTCATCCGCTCGGCGCGCACCGTCGGTCTCTTCCAGCTCGAGAGCTCGGGGCAGCGCAACCTCGCCTCGCGCCTGCGCGAGCGCGACTTTGAGGACGTCATCGCCGCCATCTCGCTGTTTCGCCCCGGCCCGCTGCAGGCGGAGATGATCGGGCCGTTCATCCGCCGGCGGCACGGGCGCGAGGCGGTCGCCGTGCCACACCCGGCCATGGAGCCCATCCTGCGCCGCACCTACGGCGTGATCGTCTACCAGGAACAAGTGATCGAGGTCGCCGCCGCGGTCGCCGGCTTCAGTCTCGCCGAGGCCGACATGCTGCGCCGCGCCATGACACACGAGCGCTCTCTCGAGGAGATGGACGAGATCGGCCGAACCTTCGTCGCCAAAGCCGTGGCGCGCGGCGTCGAGCAGAGCGTCGCCGAAGAGGTCTTTCGCCAGCTCCGCGGCTTCGCCGCCTACGGCTTCAACAAGGCGCACGCCGCCTGTTTCGCCATCGTCTGCAATGCCAGCGCCTGGCTCAAGGCGCACTACCCGGCCGAGTTCTACTGCGGCATCCTCAACAACCAGCCCATGGGCTTCTACTCGCCGCGCATCGTGCTCAACGACGCGCGCCGTTTCGGGCTCGAGGTGCGCCCGCTCGATATCAACCTGAGCGGCGAGTGGTTCGAGGTCGAGAACGACGGACGGGCGCTGCGGGTCGGGCTGGCCTACGTCAAGGAGATGAGCGCCGCGGCGCGACGGGCGATTGTCGCGGAACGCGGAGAGAGCGGCGCGGCCGCCGAACCCGGAGCGGACCCGCCCGCGGCGAGCCCACGGAGGCACGCGGCAGCGGAAACGCGCCGGCCGGCAGGCCCGCCGCAGCCCTACACTTCGCTGGCCGACTTCGTGGCGCGTACGCGCGTGAGCCGCGAGATCAGCGAGCACCTCGTGCGTCTCGGCGCCTTCGACGGTCTGGGCGTGCGCCGTGAGGAGCTCGTGCCCCAGGTGCCGCTGCTCTACGCAGGGGCTCGGCCGGTCAGGGCGGCCGCCGCGCCGGGCACTGCCCCGGCGGCCGCCGGCGCCGGCCTCGACCAGCCGCGTCTCGCCCTCGACGAGCACATCGCGCCACTCGCCTTCCTGCCGTCCTGGAGCGAGCAACAGCGCGCCGGCATCGAGCTCGAACTGCTCGGCCTCAACGTCGGCGCACATCCCCTGCGCTTCGTGCGCGACCGCATCGCGGCCCTGGGCGTCACTCCCCTCGCCCGGCTTGGCGAGCTTCCCCACGGCCGTCGCGTGCGCCTCGCCGGGGCGCTCGAGCGCGCCCAAATGCCCTGGATCCGCTCCGGCCATCGCACCCTCTTCCTCACCCTCGAAGACGAGACCGAGCTCGGTCAGGTCGTGGTCTTCAACGACGTCTATCTCAAGTACGGCGGCGTGCTCAAAGACGCCCTGTACTTCTTCGTCGAGGGGGAGCTCCAGAACGACGCCGAGCACGGCCTGGCGGTCGTTGCGCACCGCATCATGGACCTCGCCAAGGTGCTCGGCCGCGAGGGGCTGATCCCGAACGGACGGCCAGATGCCGCACCCCCCGCACCACCGGGCGAGCGCCGGGCCGGCCTTGCCGGCGGCGCGCTCGCCTCCGGGCGCCCAGGCACCTGGGAGCTCCCCGCCGTCGAACCGCGCACGCGACCGGGGCGCACCGGCTAGCTGTTCTGAGTCACCACGTTATTGACAAGTGAGGGCCTGCCCTTTTCGGTTGTTGGTGTCCAAGCCAAGACCGAGAGGGAGGCCCTCATGGCTCATCGTAACGCGAGACTGACCCCGCACGGGCGTCTGCTCCTCTGTGAGCGCATCGAGATCGACGGCTGGAAGGTCGCTGAGGCCGCGGCGGCGGCCGGCGTCAGCCGCCAGACGGCGGGCAAGTGGCTGGCGCGCTGGCGTGCCGAGGGTCCGAGCGGGCTCCTCGACCGCTCCTCGCGGCCGCTGCGCATCGCCCTCGTCGTGGTCGGCAACCTGCTGCGCCGCGTCGTGCTGCTGCGCCTCAGGAAGCGCCGCGGGCCGGCTTGGATCGCCTGGCGCACCCGTCTCGCCCCGGCGACCGTCTACCGCGCCCTGCGGCGCCACCGGCTGCACCGCCTGCGCGCCCTCGAGGCGCGTGAGCCCGTGGTGCGCTACTGCTGGCCGCATGCCGGCGACCTCGTGCACCTCGACGCCAAGAAGCTGGGGCGCATCGGCGCCGGCGGCGGCAAGCGCTTCGGCGGCGTGCGCCTCAAGGACCGCTACCGCGGCATCGGCTGGAACTACGCCCACGTGGCCGTCGACGACGCCACCAGGCTGGCCTACGCTGAGGAGCTCGCCGACGAGCGCGCCGAGACGGCGCTCGCCTTCCTGGAGCGCGCGCTGGCCTTCTTCGCCGAGCAGGGCGTCTGCGTGCAGCGCCTGCTCACCGACAACGGCAGTTGCTACCGCTCGCAGCTCTTCGCCGCCGCGGCGGAGGAGCGCGGCCTCAGGCTCTGGCACACGCGGCCGTACCGGCCGCAGACCAACGGCAAGGCGGAGGCGTTCGTCAAGATCCTGCAGAACGGCTGGGCCTACCGGCGACCCTACGACTCGACCGTCGAACGGATCGCCGCCCTGCCCGGCTTCCTCGCCTACTACAATGGTTACCGACCGCATGGCGGCCTGGATGGCGACACGCCGATGGGCAGACTCAGGTCAACAACCTCGTGATGCAGAACAGCTAGCGCCGGTCGCATGCGGTCGCGCTAGAACACGGCAACCTCGATGATCACCTCATCGCCGCGCCGCAGACGTGTGCCGGCGGCCGGGTCCTGGGCGACCACGTACCCTGGGTCCGTGCCCCAGCCGAGGACGAAGTCGATGCTCGCTGCGAACCCCTCCGCCTCAAGCGCGTTGATCGCCGCCCCCGATTCCATGCCGACGACGTCCGGCACGGCGATCAGCGGCGGTCCCGAGCTCACCCAGTACGTCACCGTCGCGCCACGTTCCACCTGCGTGCCCGCGACGGGCTTCTGCCTGAACACTTGGCCCTCCGGCGCCGTATCCGAGGCCGCCCTGCGTTGCCGCGGCGTCAGCGAGAGGTTCTCGACGGCGCCCGCCGCGGCGGCGGAAGTCTTGCCGACAAGGTCGGGCGCCGGCACGTGCAGAGGACCGCGGCTCACCCAGAGATCCACCTTGCTGCCGTCCTCGACTCTGGTTCCGGCCGCCGGCCGTTGCCGGGACACGTCGCCCGCGTCCGTGCCGTCTACCCACTGTTTGCGCACGACCGGTTGGAGTCCCTCACTCTCGACGGTGGCCACCGCCTCCTTCTCGGCGCGGCCCGTGAGATCCGGCACCTCCACGCCGGGGTCGAACACTCCTGCCAGCGCGGCCCACCCGACCCCGGCCGCGACCAGCAGCAGCGCCAAGAGCGCCAGCCAACGCCCCGCGCGACGCCGGCGGCGCGGCGCAACGGGGCGCTCGGCCGGCGGCGGCGGGACGGGGCGCTCGGCCGGCGGCTGGACGGCGCCCGCGCCGTCGGCGGCCGTGCCGCCCGCCGTGCCGCCCGCCGGCGGTGCGCCCCGGGCGGCCTCGTACTGTGACGGGCGATCGCAACGCGTTGCCGCCTCCCCCTCGCGCCCGGGATCGGCCAGCGCCCAAGCGACGGTCGGCGGGTCCTGCGACGACGGCGCGATCCCCGCGGGCGCGTACGGCGGCGGAACCCCCGGTCCTCGCGGCGGCGCCGGCGCCGCGAGCAACGCTTCGGCGCGACGCAGGGCCGCCGCGAACTCGGAGGCGCGCTGATAGCGATCGTCGGGCCGCTTCTGCAGCGCCGTCGCCACGATCTCGGCCAGCACTGCCGGTACGGACGGTTCAAACCGACGCACGTCTGGAGGCTCGGCCGTCACGTGCTGGATCGCGACCGCAACTTCGCTGTCGCCGCTGAAGGGCAAGCGCCCGGTCAGCATCTCGAACAGCACCACACCAAGGCTGTAGAGGTCTGAGCGCGCGTCGGCGCGCTGCCCTTGCGCCTGCTCCGGCGACACGTACGACGAGGTCCCGAGCATCGTCCCGGTGCGTGTAAGCGCCGAGGCCCCCAACCGCGCGATGCCGAAGTCGGTCACCTTCACGGCGCCGAACTCGTCCAGGAGGACGTTGCCGGCGGTCACGTCACGATGGACGATGTGGCGCGCATGGGCGGCATCGAGCGCCGCCAGCACGGCCAGTGCCACCTGCAGCGCCTCGTGCGGCGAAAGCGGACCCGCGCGGCGCAAGCGCTCTTTGAGCGTCTCGCCGCGCACGTACTCCATCACGATGTACGCATCGTCGCCGGCCGTACCGCGGTCGTACACGGCGACGATGTTCGGGTGGCTCACCTGGGCGGCAGTCTGAGCCTCGATGCGAAAGCGTTCGACGAGATCCGGGTCTGCCGCCAGTTCGCGCCTGAGGATCTTCACCGCGACCGGGCGGCGCAGAACCGTGTCTTCGGCCTCGTACACGTCGGCCATGCCGCCGCCGCCGAGGCGCCGGCGCAGCGAGTAGCGGCCGGCGAACGGCGCCGGCGTGGTGAGACGCTCGTCGTTCATGCCGTCACTAGTCTACCTGGCGCTCGGTCAGGATCTGCAGCGCCTCGAGGCCGTCACGCCCAAACCACACCACGTCACAGACCAGACACCGGTCGACGTCGAGCGCGTGCTCGTAGCTGAAGTGACGGCGCAGCATCGTGCGGCCGCAGCGCGGGCAAGCGAGGGGATCGCCGTTGGGCGCTCCCCGTGCCGCCCGCGCCTGACGCCGGCGATCGTCGCCGTGGGCCGCGATCTCCTCGGCGAGGCGGTGCTGGCCCTCGCTGAAGCCGACCTCGCGGCGCGCAAGAATCGCGCCCAACGCGGCGCCGGTCACAAGGCAGCCGCCGCAGTTTCCGCAGGCGTCGATGAGCTTTCCCTCGTAGTCCAGCCGACGCAGGGTGGCGCCGCAGCGCGGGCAGTTCGCCGCCCCCGCCGACCCCGAGAGCGTTCCCGAGGAGGCGCCGCCGTCCCCGGCTCCGACCGCCCCCGTCGACGCGCCCGCCGCCCCTGCGGCGGCCCGCACGGCGGCGGTCGGCGAAACGGCGGCCGGCGCCGCCGTCTGATGCTCTCTCCGCTCAAACCGCTCCAGCGCCGCATCGGCCTGCTCGGAAAACTCGCGTGGAGAGACATTGGCCAGGTGAAGGAGCGTGGCGATGCGTTCCTCTATCGGGGGATGCGTGCGGCGCCACTTGGCGAGGAAGCCCGCCGGCGCGACCTGTGGGTCGCGGATGCAGAGCGGCGCGAGCCCCTCCGGGATGCTTCCGGCGCCGCCGGGATGCTCTGCGATGAGGCGCAACGCCTCCGCCAGACTGAGAGGATCGCGCGTGAAACGCGCCGCCGCGAGATCGGCCTGACGCTCGCGATCCCGGCTGAGGGCGGCGTCGCAGAGCGACGACGCCGCCCGCGCGAGGCGAAGCCAGCCGGCCACCGCGAGAGCGCCACCCTGAACGGACGTCGCGCTCGAGCTTCCCTCCAGGTCGCCGGCGCTCTCAAACTGCTCCTCGAGACCGCCGTAGATGCCGAACAGCAGGCACGAGGCCGTCACCGTGACGTAGCTGCCCGAGAGGATGTGGCCGAACTCGTGCGCGACGACCGCTTGGAGCTGCTGTCGCGAGAGACGAGAGAGCGCCCCCTCCGTCACGCCGACGATCGCGCCGCCTCTCAAGTCGCTGAACGAGAATGCATTCAAGCCCAGCGTCGGCACGGTGAAACACTCGAGTCGCGGCGCACCGGTCGCCAATCGCGTCTCCTCGACGATGTTCGCGAGACGCTGGTGATAGCGGTCGCTGGGGTCGAGAGGCCTGCAGTGCATGGCGCGCAGGAGGCGCTGGCGAGCGTCGATCCTGCTCAAGTACCAGTAGGCGACCGCCAGAATCAACGTCACTGCGAAGAGCACCCCGGCGACGCGTGCAGCCAGCCCCCACGACAGTCCCGTGGCGCCCAACGACGCAACGCCGAGGACGACGAAGAAGACGGGGAGCCACAGGCCGACGACCATGGTCGCGAGCAGCGCCGCGAACTGCGCCCAGATGCGCCAGGCCTTCTCCCGCTCGATCTCGAAGAGCGCGCGGCGCGGCGCGGTGGCGGCGCTCACCCGCGCCTGCCGTTCTTCACACTACTTAACACTACGAGGGTGGTTTCAACTGTCACGCTAGTGGTATATTCCCGATGCGCCGTGGAGTTCCCCCCTCCGTAAAAGCTCCACCGCGCTGGTGCCCCCCAGCACCATCCCCATGGCTCCTTTCACCAGCCCCCTTCCCCAGGGGGCTGCCCGGAACCAGACGGATGCGGCGATGGTCCGGAGGACCAGCGCCACGTCGCCGCATCGTCTTCAGTCGCCTGGCAGCAGACCGCTGGCCGCCAAGAAGTTCGCCGTCAACCTGCGACAGAACTCGAGGTAGCCGGGCAGGAGTTCGTCGCTCTGCTGCTGCAACTTCGCCACGAAGCTCGGCTCGAGATCGCGATGCTTCTTGACGCCGTGCTCGAGCCAGTGCGGCGCGGTTTCGGCCACGATCTCGGGGTGGAACTGCGTCGCCCAGGCGCGGCCGCCGGCGCGAAACGCCTGCGTCTCGCCCTGGTGTTCGGCCGTCATGTGCGCCGTCGGCGACAGCTTGCAGGAGTGCGTGTGCCAGCAGAACGCCAGGAAGGGTGACGTCACGCCGTGCAGGAGCGGATCGTCCGCCACTTTGTCGATGCTGATCCAGCCCAGCTCGGGCTTGCGACGCTGGTAGACCTCGCCGCCGGTCGCGAGCGTCAGCAGTTCGGCGCCGAGCCCGATGCCCCAGACAGGCCCGCCCTCGTGCACGATTCGGCGCAACAGATTGATCTCATCGCGCAGGAACGGGTACTCGCGCGTCTGCTTCGCCTCGATCATGCCCCCCAACGAGATGACCCCTGCGGTCTCGTCGGGCCAAGCGGGAAGGCTGTCGCCGGCATCCAGCCGGCGCACCTCGTAGGCGACGCCAAAGGACTCCAGAGCGTCGAGAATGCTGCCGGCGGGACTATCAGGATCGTGCTGGAGAATCGAGATGGGTTTCATGGGTCGCTCCTTTTAGGCTGTGCGGAGTATACAGCGCCTTCGTCAAGGGAACGAGGCCACAACCGTCTCTTGCCCGTGCTCTCGGGCTCTGAGAGACTGACCCGATGAACGACGCCGCCAGGCACGGACCGCGCGACCCGCGCACGTGCGCCCCCATCGTCGAGATCGTCTCTGCCGGCAATGAGGTCCTGCTCGGCGACGTGCTCGACACCAATACCAACTGGCTCTGCACGCAGGTCACACATCGCGGCGGCCTCGTGCGACGCACGGTGATGGTCCGCGACGACGTCCCGGCGATCGCGGCGGAGATTCGCGGCGCCCTGGCGCGCGCCCCGGCGATCCTCTTCACGGTCGGCGGACTGGGGCCGACGAGCGACGACCGCACATTGGAGGGAGTCGCCGCCGGGCTCGGCGTCGGCCTCGTCCTGCACCCCGAAGCCGAGCGCCTCGTGGCGCGTAAGTATGCCGAGTTCCACGCCCTCGGCCACGTGCCCTTCGCGCAGATGAACGACAGCCGCCGCAAGATGGCGATGCTGCCCGAGGGCGCCGAGCCGCTCCCTAATCCGGTGGGCGGCGCTCCCGGCGTGCTCTGCCGGCGCGAGCCGACCACTCTCGTCTCTCTGCCCGGCGTCCCCGGCGAGCTGGAGGCGATCTTCACGAGCTCGTTCGACCGCCTCTTCGGCGACCTCTTCGGCTCGGCACATTACGAAGAGCGGGCGCTCACGGTCGCCACGCAGGACGAGTCGGCCATCGCCGACGAGCTCGCGAGGGCCGAAGCCGAGCACCCGATGGTGTACGTGAAGTCGCGCGCGAAGCAGTTCGGCAGCGCGCGCGTGATCCACATCACGCTCTCGGCGCGCGGCTGCGACGCGCCGGCCGTCGCCGGCCTGCTCAATCCGGCGGCTGAGCAACTGCTCTCGCGGATCGCCGCCGCCGGCTTCGCGATCGCGGCGGCGGACGAGCACGTCAACGAGCCGGGGCCGCGGCGCGGCAGCTCGTGACCACGCGGGTGCTCGACGCGCGCACGCGCAAGAGCCTCGTACGCCCGGCGGGGCGTCCCACGCCGCGCCGGTCTTCCTAGCTCAGATGATCCTCGATGAAGTGCGTGTTGACCGTACCGGCGCGGAACATCGGATGCTCCAACACGCGGCGGTGGAAGGGAATCACCGTCTTTACGCCGTCGACCAGGAACTGGTCGAGAGCCCACTGCGAGCGCACCAAGCACTCCTCACGGTCGCTCCCCCAGACGATGAGCTTCCCCAGCAGGCTGTCGTAGAAGGGCGGCACCATGTACCCTTGATACACGTGGCTGTCGAAGCGCACCCACGGTCCACCCGGCGGCACCCACTCGGTCACCCGTCCCGGCGACGGCATGAAACCGTTCTCGGGATCCTCGGCGTTGATGCGGTACTCGATGGCATGGCCCCTGACGACGACGTCGTCTTGACGAAGCGGCAGACCCTCACCGGCGGCGATGCGAATGCCGGTCTTGACGATGTCGACGCCCGTCACCATCTCCGTGACGCAGTGCTCCACCTGCACGCGTGTATTCATCTCCATGAAGTAGAAGCTGCCGTCGCTGTCCAGCAGGAACTCGACCGTGCCGGCGCCCTCGTAGTCGGCCGCAAGCGCAGCGGCCACGGCGGCCTCGCCCATGCGCCGCCGCAGCTCTGCCGAGACGACCGGCGAGGGCGCCTCCTCGATGAGCTTCTGGTGCCGGCGCTGAATGCTGCAGTCGCGCTCGCCGAGATGGACGCCGTGGCCACGCCCGTCCGCCAGCACCTGGATCTCGATGTGGCGCGGCGAGCCGATGTACTTCTCGACGTAGACTGCCCCGTTCCCGAACGCGGCCTCGGCCTCGGCCTGCGCCTGGCGAACCGCCGAGGCGAGCTCGCTCGCCTCCTTGACGATGCGGATGCCCTTGCCACCGCCACCGGCCGACGCCTTGACCATGACGGGCAGGCCGATTTGGCGCGCCACGGCCTCGGCCTGGGCGGCATCCTCGATAATGCCCGGAGATCCCGGCGTGACCGGCACGCCGGCGGCGGTCATTGTGGCGCGCGCCGACGCCTTGTCGCCCATTAGGTCGATGGACTCCGGGCTGGGCCCGATGAACTTGATGCCGTGCTCACGGCAGAGCGCGCTGAATGCGGCCCGTTCGGCGAGAAAGCCGTAACCCGGGTGGATCGCCTCGGCGCCCGTTTGCAGGGCCGCCTGGATGAGAGCCGGCATGACGAGGTAGCTCTGCACCGCCGCAGCCGGCCCGATGCAGACCGCCTCGTCCGCGTACTTCACGTGGAGGCACGACTCGTCCGCCTCCGAGTGCACGGCGACGGTCTTGATGCCGAGCTCGCGACAGGCGCGGATGACGCGAACGGCGATCTCGCCGCGATTGGCGATGAGAACCTTGCTGAACATCCCTGGCTCCTTACCGGTGGTCGCCGGATTATAGCAATCGCGTGCACGTTGTCTGCGGCCGCAACGCTTCGCGGGCGGCACGCTACAGTCGGACCGCGCTTCGACCGATACAGCGAGCGAGACCGGACTGAACACCTCACCGAGCTTCGGCTCGGCATTTCACCCTCTCTCTCAGCCGGGCCGGTCTCCTTCATGTAGTACACGGACCGCCCGCACCGTGTGAAGGCCCCCGCCGGCCCGGCACCTTCTCCTCTCGCGATTGCCCACCTCTGCCGACAATGGGGCCAGGGGCTACACTAGTCGTGCCCCAGGGAGGTTGAGATGCCGCATCTAAGCGCGCCACCCGTCGCCGTCATCAGCGACGACGATCAGTTCCGCGACGAGCTTCGTCACGCGCTCGAGAGCGCGTTCGACGTCGACCCCGAGAGCAGCGAGACCGTCACGCTGGCTGCGCTTCGCGACGCTCATCCCGCCGTCATCGTTCTCGACCTGGACCTCGGCGCCGTGGACGGGTTCGAGTTGCTGCGCGCTCTCGGCGCCGACCCGCAGCTCGCTCGCGTGCCCGTCGTCACGCTCACCTCGAGCGCCGACTTCGACACCTTCACGCGCGCCCATCAGCTCAACGTCGCCGAGTTCATGACCAAGCCGCTGCGCCCGGACGATCTCCGTCTTCGCCTGCTGGCGCTCGCCGCCGACGGGCCCGACCTCACCTCGGGCAGCCGCGTCAAGCTCGGCGCGATGCTCATCGCCAGCGGGCTGCTCACCTCGGCTCAGGTGGAGGAGGCCTTGCGCGAGCAGCGCGCCAGCGGCACGCGTCTCGGTGAGGTGCTGGTCCGGGGCGGCGCCATCACGGAGCAGCAAATCGTCACCGCAGTCGCTCGGCAAATGCGCATCGGCGTCGTCGACCTCAACCTCACGTCGCCGCAAGCCAGCGCCATCGGCCTGCTGCCTCGCGACTTCATCGTCCGGCGTCGCGTGCTGCCGCTGCAAATCAGAGACGACGGCACGCTCGAGCTGGCCATGCCCAACCCCCTCGACGTCATCACCATCGACGAGGTCAGCATGCGCACCAAGCGCCGTGTGGTCCCCGTCATCTGCACGGAGTCCGGCTTCGACGACGCCGTCGCCGTGTTCTTCAGCTCGCGCGGCAAACTCAAGGACGCGCGCGACGAGGACGGGGAACCAGAGGGCGCCGTGGCGGCCGACGTCGACGCCAGCGTGGTCGAGATCGTCGACGCGCTGTTCACCGACGCCACGGCCATGGGCGCCTCAGACATCCACCTCGAGCCGCGCGAAGACACGCTCCACATCCGCTGTCGCATCGACGGTGTGCTCCACCCGATGCGCGAGTTCCCCAAGGATCTTCTGCCGGGCATCATCAGCCGCATCAAGATCATGGCTAACCTCAACATCGCCGAGCGTCGCCTCCCGCAGGACGGGCGCACCTCATTCGAGCTCTCGAGCGGCGAGGCGGTCGACCTGCGCGTCGCCTCGCTGCCGAGCCTCTACGGCGAGAACATCGCCATCCGTATCCTCGAGGTGTCGCCGCTTCCGCCCACCCTGGCGTCGCTCGGCCTGACCGGCGACAACCTGGCCCGCTTCGAGAGAGCGTTAGAGAAGGCCGAGGGTGGAATGGCGATCGTCGGCCCGACCGGCTCGGGCAAGTCCACGACGCTGTACACGACGCTCGAACTCATCCGCTCTCCGGAGCGCAAGGTCTACACGGTCGAGGATCCAATCGAGCGCAAGATCAGCGGCATCATCCAGACGGAGGTAAAGCCGCTCATCGGCCTGACCTTCGCTCAGGCGCTACGCTCCCTCGTCCGCGCCGACCCGGACGTGATCATGGTGGGCGAGATCCGCGACCTCGAGACGGCCAAGATGGCGGCCGACGCGGCCGTCACCGGCCACAAGGTCTTCAGCACACTGCACACCAACGACGCGGCGGCGGCCGTCACCCGCCTCGTCGAGATGGGCGTGCCGCGCTATCTCGTCGCCGCGGCTTGGGACTGCTTCGTGGCGCAGCGCCTCACGCGGCGCCTCTGCGTGCACTGCCGCGCGCAGGAGCAACTCACCGCGGACCGCTGGCGTGAGCTCGGCCTCGGCAACCCTCCGCACGAGCTCATGACCGTCTACAAGCCGGTCGGCTGCGCCAAGTGCTTCGGTACCGGCTACCGCGGCCGTATCGGCCTCTACGAGGTCTTGCTGATCGACGACGATCTGCGCGAGCTCATCTCCGGCACGGGTACCGTGCTGGAGATCCAGCGCATGGCGCGCGCCAAAGGTGTCGGCTCACTGCGCGACGACGGCATCCAGAAGGTGCTCGACGGCAGCACGAGCTACCTCGAACTCCTGCGCGTCACCATCTAGCATCGTAGACACCCGTTCCATGCAGCCCCGGCCCGCAGCTCCCGATGCTAGGAGCGGGAGACCGAAAGAAGCTGCGAGAGAGACCACATTCAGTTCCGAGACGGTCCTGCACTCGGCCGGCGGCGCATCGCGGGGGCCTGCGCCGCCGGCCCTTCTCTTCCCCGATCAACCTCTGCGAGCGCGCCGCCTGTACCTGCCGGTGTGCGCGCCACGGGATGCGAGCGACACGGGCCGCGCGGCCCGGGGCAACGGCGCTCTGGCGATCGGCAGCAGAGGATGCTAGACTCCCACTCCCAAATGAAAGTGATTGTCACTTTCATGTAGAGGAGGCACCATCGCCATCGACGCGGACAGCATCGCCGCCGCCCTGCGCGACCGGGGCCTGCGCCTCACGCGCCAACGGCGCGCCGTCTTGGAGACGGTGCTGGCCACCCCGTCGACGATGAGCCCGGTCCAGGTGTTCGACGCCGCCAGGGTGCGCTGCCCGGAACTCGGTCTGACGACCGTGTACCGCACCCTCGAGGTACTGAGTGAGCTGGGCGCCTTGCGCCGCGTTCACGGACCGGACCACTGCGACGGTTTCGTACCCGTCGGCGCAGCCCACGGGCACGTGGTCGTCTGCAGCTCATGCGGTCGCGCGCGCGAGTTCACCGATTGCGACGTGCACGAAGTCGTCGCGGCCGCCGGCCGCCAGACGGGCTACCTGATCACAGACCACTTTCTCCAGCTCAGCGGAGTCTGCCCGGCCTGCCGCGCCGGCGCTGCCCACCCCGGCGCCCAAGAAGGGGCGGAGTAGCGTGTCCGCAGGCCGTCGCCGGCTCACCTTCCCCGCGCGCGTCGCGGCGGCGCTGGCCGCCGTCGCGCTCGCCGCCGCGTTGCCGTTCCTTGGCGGCTGCGGCGGCGATGTCGGCACGACAACTGAGGAGCCGCTCAAGGTCGTCGCCACCGCAAGCTTCCTCGCCGACATCGCCCAGAACGTCGCCGGCGAACGGTTCACGGTCGACTCGCTGGTCCCGCGCGACGCGGACCTCCACGGCTACGAACCATCCAGTGGCGACGTCGCTCGCGTCGCGACGGCCGACATGTTCATCCTGAATGGCGGCGGGCTCGAGGAGACGCTGGAAGAGACCTTGCGCAGCGCGGCCCCCGAGACGACGTTCGTCGTCGCCGCCGCCGGGCTGACCCCGAGAGAGCCGCAGCCCGGCGAGCCGCTGCACGATGAAGAAGCGGAGGCGCACGCGGGCGACGCCGAGGGCGGCGGCGCTGAGGAGCCCGCGCACACGCGAGATCCGCACTACTGGCTGGATCCGCGACTCGTCGTCGCCTACGTCGCGACGATCCGCGACGCCTTCTCCGCGGCCGACCCGGCCGGAGCGGCGGAGTACGAGACCAACGCCGCCGGCTACGTCGACCAGCTCATGGCTCTGGACGCTTGGATCGATGACGAGGTCGCCGACATCCCCGCCGCGGAGCGCCTCCTCGTCATGAACCACGTGAGTCACGGCTACTTCGCCGACCGCTACGGCTTCCGCATCATCGGCGCCGTGATCCCCAGCGCCTCGACCAGCGAGTCGCCGACGGCGCGCCACATCGCCGCCCTGACGCATGCGATCGAGCAGGAGAGCGTGCGGGCGATCTTCGTGGAGCTCGGTGAGCATCGGGGCCTGGCGCAACAAATCGCCGACGAAACCGGCGTCACCGTGATCGACGACTTGCGCGATCACTCGCTGAGCGAGCCCGGCGGCGAGGCCGCCACGTACATCGAGATGATGAAGTACGACACGCGGCGCATCGTCGACGCCCTGCGACCATGAGTCCGGCGTCGGGCGAGCCGTACCTCGCCATCGAACACGCGACGGCCGGCTACAACAGCCGGCCGGCGCTGACCGACGTCACCATGTACGTCCCTCACGGCGCTCAGGTCGCCATCGTGGGGCCCAACGGGGCCGGCAAGTCCACGCTCTTCAAGGCGCTCGTCGGTCTGCTGCCCCTGCGCGCCGGGCGAGTGCTCCTGCACGGCCGTCCGCCGGGCAACCGGACCGACCCGATCGCCTACGTACCGCAGCGCGAAGAGATCGATTGGAGCTTCCCCGTGACCGTACGCGACGTCGTGATGATGGGCCGCTACGGCCGCCTGGGATGGCTTCGGCGGCCCGGCGCGGACGATCGCGAGGTCGTCGCGAACTGCCTTGACGAGCTCGGCATCGCCAACCTCGCGGGGCGCTCTATCGGTGAGCTCTCGGGTGGCCAGCAGCAGCGCGTGTTCCTCGCGCGAGCCCTGGCGCAGGAGCCGCACGTCCTCCTGCTGGACGAACCGTTCACCGGCGTCGACGTCAGCTCCCGGGAGGCCCTCCTCGACCTGCTCTCGCGCTTGCGCACGAGACACATCACCGTCCTCGTGAGTACGCACGACATGGAGACGGCGGCGCAGCGGTTCGAACTGGTCGCGCTGCTGAACGGCGCGCTCGTCGCCTACGGCGCCCCGCCCGAGGTCTTCACAGCGGCGCACATCACCGAGGCGTTCGGCGGCCAGGCCCTCTTCCTCGAGGGCATGGTCGTGATCGATCAGTGCTGCCCCGGCCATGTCGGCGACGGTGAGGCTCACCGCCACAGTCACGAGCCTCACGCGGAGCCGCGATGATCGAGTGGCTCACGGAGCCCTTCGCGCTCTCGTTCATGCAGCGAGCCCTCGCCGCGTCGCTGATCGTCGGCGTCCTCTGCTCCGTCGTCGGCTGCTTCGTCGTCCTGCGCGCCATGGCGTTTCTGGGCGACGCCCTCGCCCACGCCATCCTGCCAGGCGTCGCGATTGCCTACCTGCTCGGCGCGGACGTGCTCGTCGGCGCGCTCGTGGCCGCCGTCCTTGTCGCAGTAGGCATCGGGCTGTTCTCGCGCCATGGCGGCCTCAAGGAGGACACAGCCATCGGCATCCTCTTCGCGGCCGCCCTGGCCCTCGGCGTCGTGCTCATGAGCACCGTGCGCTCGTACGCCACCGACCTGACGCACATCCTCTTCGGTAACGTCCTGGGCGTGGCCCCCGCCGACCTCTGGCTGACCGGCATCATCGCCGTAGTGACCCTCGCGGTCTTACTCGTCCTCTTCAAGGAGTTTCAGCTCGCGACGTTCGACCCGGTGCTGGCGCACATGCTCGGCAAGCGGCCCGAGCTCCTGCGGTTCACGATGCTCATCCTGCTCTCGCTGACCATCGTCGCCAGCTTGAAGACGGTCGGCGTGGGATTGGTGGCGGCCCTGCTGGTGACCCCCGCCGCCACCGCCTACCTGCTCACGCGGCGGCTCTCGACGATGATGGCGCTCTCGGCCGCAGTCGGCGTTCTGGCCAGCGTCGTCGGCCTCTACCTGAGTTACTACCTGGACATCGCCTCGGGCGCCGCCGTCGTGCTCGTCGCGACGGCCGCCTTTCTCGCCGCCTACGTCGCGGCGCCGCGTCGCGGGCTGATCGCGAGACGGTTGGGGCGGCGAGCGGCGTAGCCGCTCACCGCCGCCCCGCGACATTCCACCGGAGCCGGCCGGCTCCGGCTACTTCCCGCCGGTCGGCCGCGCCGACGGCGTGGCCGACGGTACCGGCGTCACGCCGGCCAGTTCGCCGATGACGTTGACGAGCTGCCCGTCTGCCGGCACGACGATCTTCGCGTTCTGCCAGAGCGCCTTCTCGACCGTCTCGAGCTTGCGCAGCATCTGCGCGTTGCCGACGAAGTACTCGTTGGCCGCCTCGTTCACCAGCTTGATCGCCGCGGCATCGCCCTCGGCCTGCAGGATCTTGGCCTGCTTGATGCCCTCGGCCTGCTTGATGCTCGCGCGCCGCTCGCCGTCCGCCTGCGTCTCGCGCGCCGTCGCGTAGTCGATGGCGGCGATCTTCTCGTTCTCCGCCTTCACGACCTTGTTCATCGTCTCCTGCACGTCCGCCGGCGGATCGATCTCCTTGAGCTCGGTGCGCAAGATCTCAATGCCCCAACTGGCGGTCTCCACCTTGAGCGTGCTCCGAAGTTCCTCGTTGATGCGCCCGCGCTCGCTGTTCGCCGACTTCAGCGTCATCGTGCCGATGATGTTACGCAGCGTGGTGCGCGCCAGATTCACGATCTGATTCTCGTAGTCCGTGACGTTGTACTGCGAGGCCTTGACGTTCTCCTCGTCGGACTTGACCTTGAGGTAGACCTGCGCGTCGACGCGAGCGTTGAGGTTGTCGTTGGTGATGATGGTCTGCGCCTGCGCTTCCACAAGAGCTTCACGGATGTCGACCTGAAACATCCGCTCGACGAACGGGATGATGATGTGGAAGCCGGGGTTCGCGTAACGATTGTACTTGCCGAGGCGCTCAACCAGGCCGCGATGCGTGGGGCGCACGATGCGGATGCCCAAGACGGCGAGCACCACCACTACGATGATGACGACCAGGATGATCGCGATTAGAGACCAGAGTGCGCCTGTCATGTGTGCTCCTTGCCCCGCCGCCAGTCCCCCCTGACGGCAGATGCGGCCTATGGTGCCCGCCATGTGGCGTGCCCAGATTCCAGAGGGCTTTCCCCCTTGCGGCGCGTGCCCAAACCAGCCGCCACCGCTCCGACAATCGCGCACGCGTCCATCCTTATGTCGGCGGGCGGGCATCTGCGCTCAAGCGTCGAATAGCACGGCATGGATTTGCTCTACATCGAGATCGCCGTCGTGTCGCTCTACGCGGTGAGCGCCCTGCTCATCGCCACGGCGCTGATCAGACAGCGGCTGACCGCGCGCGCCGCCAAGCTTCACGAGCGGCGCGTCGAGGTCCTGCGACCCGCCTTCGAGGTCTACGTCATCGACGGCGCGCCGCTGCCGAGAGAGGCCGCCCGCTTCCCGGAGGCGGTCCTCGAGCTCTCGTTGCGCTACACGGCCATCCTGCGCGGCAAGGAGGCCGCGCGCATCGTCGACTACCTCGAGCACATCGGGCTCATCGAGCGCGCTCTCACCGACCTCGGCGCCCGCAGCGCCTGGCGGCGTGCCCGGGCGGCGGACTCACTCGGCCGCCTGCGCGTGCGCCGCGCCGTGCCGGCCCTCATCGCCGCGCTCTCCGACTCGCATGAGGACGTGCGCACCGTCGCCGCCCGCGCGCTGGCCGGCACCGGCGATCCGCGCGCCGTCGCGCCGCTGGCCCAAGCCCTTGCCGACCCATCGCGCTGGACCCTGTCGCTGGTCGCCGAGAACCTCATGGCGATGGGCTCGGAGGTCGTTCCGCCGCTCGCCGACCTGCTCGACACGAGCAGCGAGCACAACGTGCGCAACGCAATCGTCAAGATTCTCGGCGAGATTCGCGATCCGGCCGCCACGCCGGCCCTGGTGAGCGTCCTGCTCGGTGACGACAGTCTCAATCTGCGCGCGCAGGCGGCGGCGTCGCTGGGCAGACTGGGCGGCCCGCTCGCCGAGAACGCACTGCTCGTCGCCATCGACGACCCCGCCTGGGAGGTGCGCGCGCAGGCGGCCAAGGCGCTCGGCCGGCTCGGCAATCCGCAGTTCGCGCACGTGCTGGCGCGCGCCATGCCCGACCCGAGCTGGTGGGTGAGAGTCAACTGCGCCGAGGCGCTCATGCGCCTCGGCGACGACGGCATCGAGGCGCTCGAGGGCCTTATGGCGCACCCTGATCCGTACGTGCGCGACCAGGCGATGGCGGCGTTCGCCATGTACGGCGTGCGCCGGCGGCCGGCAGCCGCCGGCGCCTCCGACGAGACTCCGCCGCCCGCCCTCCCGCAGCCCGAATGAGCACCTTCCTGACCGTCATCAACGCGATCGTCCTGGTTTACTTCCTGGCGATCAACGCCATCTACACGGTCCTGCTCGCGCTCTCGTTCGCGGAGCTGCGGCGGCACAACCGCCGCAGCTCGTTCGGCGGCTACGAGGTCATCCTCAAGTCGCCGCTCACGCTGCCCATCTCCATCCTCATGCCGGCCTACAACGAGGCGGAGACGATCGTCGAGGCGGTCAACGCCATGCGGCTACTCGAGTACGGTGAGTTCGAGATCGTCGTGATCGACGACGGCTCCAAGGACGAGACACTCGAGCGCATCACGCGCGCTTTCTCGCTCACCAAGGTCGAACGGCCGATTCGGCGCATCATCCCTTGCGCGCCGATCAAGGGCGTCTACGCCTCACCGTCGGTGGCCAACCTCACGGTTGTCGCCAAGGCCAACGGCGGCAAGGCGGACGCGCTCAACGCCGGTATCAACGTCGCCCGCTACCCACTTTTCTGCGCCGTCGACGCCGACGCCATCCTCGATCCGGACGCGCTGCTGCGCGTCGTCAAGCCGTTCATGGAGCGCCCCCGCGAAACCATCGCGACGAGCGGCATCGTGCGCGTCGCCAACGGCTGCAAGGTGGTCGACGGGCGCGTCGTCGAGGTCCACACACCGACGAGCCGCCTAGCCCTCTTCCAGGTCGTCGAGTATCTTCGCGCCTTTCTCGGCAATCGGACGGGGTGGAGCCGCCTGCACGCGCTCTTCGTGATCTCCGGCGCCTTCGGCCTCTTCAAGAAGCAGGCGGTCATCGAGGCCGGCGGCTACCGCACGGACACTGTGGGCGAGGACATGGATCTCGTCCTGCGACTGCACAAGCTCTACCGGGAACGGCGAGAACCCTACCGCATCGTCTACATCAACGATCCCGTGGTCTGGACCGAAGTCCCCGAGGAGCTGGGTGCCCTGCGACGGCAGCGAAATCGCTGGCACCGCGGCCTGCTCGAGTGCCTCACACGCCACCGGCGCGCGATCGGCAATCCGCGCTACGGGCCGCTCGGCGTGCTCGGCCTGCCCTACAACCTCGTCTTCGAGGCCATCGGCCCGCTCATCGAGGTCGCCGGCTACATCGCCCTGATCGCGACCATCCTCATCGGGCAAGCCAACGCCGAGTACATCATCGTCTTCTTCCTTCTCGCCGTCGGCTACGGGTGCATCATCTCGGTCGGCGGGGTGCTGCTCGACCAGTCGACGGCCAGCCACTACAACCGGGGCGGCGACCTTCGCCGCCTGCTGGTCTACACGTTCCTCGAGAACTTCGGCTACCGCCAGATCCAAGCGCTCTGGCGAGCTCGTGCGACGCTCGACTTCTTCACCAAGAAGAAGAGCTGGGGCGAGATGAAGCGCAAGGGGTTCGGTACGTCGTAGGGCGCCGCGTGGCGCTACGCGTCGTGGCGCCGAGAGCGCGCGATGAGCGTCCTCACGCGCGCGCGGAGCTCAGCGATGATGAACGGCTTCGTGAGGTAGTCGTCGACTCCCAGCTCGAAGCCGGTCATGACGTCCTCCTCGCTGGTACGCGCCGTGAGCATCAGGACGGGAACGTCCGGACGACGAGCGCCGCGAGTCTCGAGCTCGCGCAGCACCTCGAAACCGTTGCGGCGCGGCATCATCACATCGAGGATCATGAGGTCGGGGTGCAGCTCGACGTAGGCCTCCAGCGCCTCGTGTCCGTCGCGCGCCAGATGAACGTCGTACCCGTCGCTGGTGAGCGCGTGACGCACCAGGCTGAGGATGTCGTGACTATCCTCGGCGACGAGAATGACGGGTCTCTCCCGCGCCGGGCGAGGCGGCTGAATCGTCGTGTCGTCGTTCACGTCGTTGCTGCGCTCTTGGGCCTCGTTCGCCTACTGGTGCCGAAGGTGGGAATCGAACCCACACGCCCCGCGAGGGGCAGAGGATTTTAAGTCCCCGGCGTCTACCAGTTCCGCCACTCCGGCACGCTGAAGGAGTATACGTCAAGGCCACGCTGAGTCACGGGGTCACGCGGGTCCCAGCAAGCCTTCGGCGACGGCCAGCGCCGCCCCGTCGAGCAAGTCGGCCTCGCTGCAGCGCACCGCGTCGAGGCCAAAGGCACTCAGGGCAGACCGCGCGATGAGGGCCCCGGCGACGATCACGTCCTCACGTCCCGGCTGGATGCCGGGCAGCAGAGCCCGCTCCGCGCTCGTGAGACGCGAGAGCTCGGTGACGGCGACGTCGATCTCCGGCAGCGTCAGGATGTAGCCATGGACGCGCTCCGCGTCGAAGACGCGCAGACGCAGCCGATACGCGACCAGCGTCGCGAACGTGCCGGCCACGCCGACGGCGGCGCGCACGCCGCCGCGAACCGCGGCCGGCACGGCGGCGGCGATCGTCTCCGCCGCGAACGCCTCGAGGGCGGCGATCTCCTCAGCGCGCGGGGGATCGTGGGCGAAGAACCGTTCGGTGAGCCGAACGGCGCCTATGTCGCAACTGCAGACGAAGGCGGGCGGCAGCCCTGCCTCGCCACAGGCGAACTCGGTGCTGCCGCCGCCGATGTCGATGAGCACGAGCGGGCCGGGCAAGCGGGCCGCCTCACCGGCGGTGCCGCCGCGGAACGCCAACCGCGCCTCCTCCGCCCCCGCGAGCACCCGCGACGGCAGCCCGATCTCGCGGCGCGCGACGTCCAGGAACTGGTCCCCGTCCACGGCATCGCGCAACACGCTGGTGGCGATCAGCAGGCCGCGCTCGGGGGCGAAGTCGCGCACCTTCGGAGCGTACGCGCGCAAGCAGTCGCGTGTACGCGACACCGCTTCCGGGTGCAGCCGGCGGCTCACATCGACGCCCTGCCCGAGCCGCACGACCGTCGTCAACCGCGCGCGCGGCGTCACCGCGCCCCCTTCGACCTCGGCGAGGAACAGCCGGCAGGTGTTCGTTCCGAGGTCGACGATCGCCACCTTCACGGCGCCACCACCGGCGCGGGCCCGGCCCAGCACGATCCCTCGCCGCCGGGCGCCGCGAAGGCCGCGCAGCGGCAGTCCGTGCACCATGGCCGGGCAAGCTCGCCGAAGATTGTCTCGCCGAATCGGTAGACCGGCGATGCCAGGGCGTGCGCCACGTGCGCATGCAGGCACTTGAGCCGCGACGGGTCGGCGACGCCGCCGATGCCGCTCGCAAGCGAAGCGCCACCGTCGACGGGGCGGAGGCCGTATTGCCGGACCAGCTCGGCCCGGCGCCGGCGGGTCTCGGCGACGGCCGCCGCCAGCGAGCGCCGCCACGACGGAGAACCGTCGAGGCGGCGCTGCCACTCCGTCACGCCGCCGGCGCTCTCAAGCTCGCCGACGGCGGCCACGAGCGTGGGACAGGTGCAGTAGTAGATCGTCGGGAACGGAGTGCCCTCTGCGCTTGCCGGCAAGCACTCGACGACCGCGGGCCACCCCCAGGGGCAGCGCGAGACAACCCGGCTGATCGCATGCGGCGCCCGGCCGAGCTGCCGGCTCACGACGCCAAGGTCGCGCTCGCCGACGGCGGTCCTCGTGCAGGCCTCACTCATGGCGACTCACTTGAACAGTGTGCGCCAGAGATCCTCAAGACGGTCCAGCACCGAGAGGGACTGGGAGGTCGCAGCCCCCTCGTCCACGGGCGCCTCTTCGGCCGCTTCGTCGGGAAGACCGTTGATGATGAAGAGCTGCGTACTGGGCGGCACCAGCCCCCCCACCAATGCCCGCTGCGAGATGTACGCCTCGGAGTTCAGGAGCTGCACCTGCTGATTGAGCTCCTCGTTGGCTGCCCGCGCCTCCTCCAGTGCGACGCTCTGCTGGTGAAAGCGATCCTGCTGGACGAAGAACTCGCGCAGCGGTCCAACATAGAAAGCGCCGGCGATCAGCACCAGCGCGAGCACGATCAGCCGCCCGAGATGCAGCCTCGGCGGCTGCACGGCGCCACCGCCGGGCTTCGTCGTGCGCCGGCGACGCGAGTCGCGCGCCTGTGGTGGTGCTTGAGACATGGACTGAACCTCCGGCGCCGGCCGCGGCCGTCCCGCTGCCGCCGTCCCACTTACTTCGCCCCGGCGGCCTGGACTCCCTGCCCGCGTCGGCTCCTACCTGCGCAGATTGTAGAACGCCGCCATCCCTGGGTAGGCCGCCTTCTCGCCCAGCATCTCCTCGATGCGAAGGAGCTGGTTGTACTTCGCCACACGGTCGCTGCGCGCCGGCGCCCCGCTCTTGATCTGGCCGGCGTTGGTGGCCACAGCGAGGTCGGCCAGCGTCGTGTCCTCAGTCTCGCCCGAGCGATGCGAGACCACCGCCGTCCAGCCGGCGCGCGCCGCCATCTCGATGCAATCGAGCGTCTCGCTCAAGGTGCCGATCTGATTGAGCTTGATGAGCACGGCGTTGGCCGCATGCATGGCGATGCCCCGCTCTAGGCGCTCGGTGTTCGTCACGAAGAGGTCGTCGCCGACGATCTGCACGCGATCGCCCAGCGTCTGCGTCATTAGGGCGAACCCCTCCCAGTCGTCCTCCGCCAAACCGTCCTCGATGCTGATGATCGGGTACTTGGCGACGAGCTGCGCGTAGTAGTCCACCATCTCGGCAGAGGTGAGGCTACGACCCTCACTCTCGAGGACGTAGCGCCCGTCCACGAAGAAGCTCGAGGCGGCCGGGTCGAGAGCGATGCGCACGTCGTTGCCCGGCTCGTAGCCGGCGGCGTCCACGGCCTCCATGATGACCTGAATCGCCTCCTCATTCGAGGAGAGGTTCGGGGCGAAACCGCCCTCGTCGCCGACCGCCGTGCTCAAGCCCTTCTTGCGCAGCACGGTCTTGAGCGTGTGATACACCTCGGCGCAGATGCGCAGCGCCTCCTCGAAGCTCGCGGCGCCGACCGGCATGACCATGAACTCCTGCAGATCGACGTTGTTGTCGGCGTGCTTGCCGCCGTTGAGGATGTTCATCATCGGCACCGGCAGCTGATGCGCGTTGCAGCCGCCGATGTACTGGTAGAGCGGCAGTCGCACCGCGGCCGCCGCGGCGTAGGCGCACGCCAAGGAGACACCGAGGATGGCGTTGGCGCCGAGATTCGCCTTGTTCGGCGTTCCATCCAAATCGATGAGCACACGGTCGATGAGGCGCTGGTCGGTCACGTCCAGACCCATGACCTCCTCCGCGATCAAATTGTTGATGTTGTCGACTGCCCGGAGCACGCCCTTGCCCATGTAGGCGCCGCCCTCGTCGCGCAGCTCGACGGCTTCGTACTCGCCCGTGGAAGCGCCGGACGGAACGGCGGCGCGCCCGACCTCGCCGTCCTCGAGCTCGACCTCGACCTCGACCGTCGGATTGCCGCGAGAGTCGAGGATCTGCCTGGCGACGACATCGATGATGGTGGTCATGCTGGTCCTCTCTCTCCGTGTTCGCTCCGGTCGGCGCTCGCCCGCGTCTCCGACGCTTTGGCGCGCAGGTAGTATGTCTCTTGCTGGGCCAAGTCTAGCGCAGACCACTCGCGTCCCTCTGTTGTCGCCAGGTCGGCCGCGCCGCTCACGCGTCGCTCGAAGCGGCGCGAGGTCTCGCGCAGAGCGAGCTCTGGGTCGACGCGCAGCAGGCGCGCCACGTTCACCGTAGCGAAGAGCAGGTCGCCGATCTCGTGCGCGACGCGAGGGTCGCGGCGATCGGGGTCTACGAACTCCCCCGGCGCGCGACTCGCCGCCTCCGCGAAGAGCTCGGCGAGCTCACCATGCTCCTCGGCGATCTTGTGGAAGCCCTCGGCCGCCGTCTTCCAGTCGAACCCCACGGCCGAGGCGCGTTGCTGAAGCTTGCGCGCGTGCAGCAGCGCCGGCGCGCCGCGGGGCACGTCGTGGAAGATGCCCTGCCGCCCCTCCTGCTCCACCTTGATGCGCTCCCAGCGGCCCTTGACCTCGGCCGCCGTCTCGGCGACGGCGTCGGCGAAGACGTGCGGGTGACGGCGAATGAGCTTCGTCTCGATCTCGTGCGCGACGAGACCCAGGTCGCCGGCACCTTGCTCGGAGAGCATAAGGGCGAGCAGCACGACCTGCAGCAGCAGGTCGCCGAGCTCGCCCCGCTCCGCGACGAGGTCGCCATCGGCGATGGCGTCGGCGAGCTCGTAGACCTCCTCGACCGTGTAGCCGACGATGTCGCGCGGCGTCTGCTCGCGATCCCACGGACACTCCACGCGCAGGACATCGACGATGCGCTTGAGTGAGACCAGTTCCTGCCCGAGCAGGGCGTCGTCGAAGGCGGGGGCGTCCGGCACGGTGACGAGCGGCCCGTCCCAGCGCGCGCGCAGCGCGCGCGCCAGCCGCGGGCCGCTCGGCCCCGCCATCACCACAGTGACGTCCCCTTCCGCGGCGTCCCGCACGAGACGCTCGATCTCGTCGGCGGCCAGAGCGTCGAATGGCGCGAAC
>ENA-ORXD01000523-ORXD01000523.1-sediment-metagenome-genome-assembly--contig:-NODE-523-length-47389-cov-4.934900_pt1 | contig 47389 bp, 52 predicted proteins | sample MGYA00237862_ERZ511471 | MGnify/ENA metagenome assembly ERZ511471
CAAATTCCACATTTGATGATGCAATTATTTACTTTCATTTCTACTTAAAAAACAGGGCATTGGCTTTGTTTTAGCGTCAATTTTTTCAGAACAATTTTTAAACAAAATAATCTAAAAACATAACTATTATGGCCGGAACGGAACTTTTCGGTGCGGAAGAGAAAAAAGAAGTAATGGATGTACTGGAGACAGGCATCCTCTTTCGTTATAATCATGATGACCAAAGGAAAAATATCTGGAAGGCAAAAACATTCGAGCAAGAGTTTGCCAGTTACCTTGGCAGTAAATATGCCCATTTTTGTTCCAGTGGAACAGCGGCCGATGCCATTGCGCTTGCTGTAAGTGGTATCGGTGTCGGAGACGAAGTAATTGTTCCTCCATATACTTTTATTGCACCAATCGAAGCAGTTCTTATGGCGGGAGGAGTACCTGTTTTTGCCGATATCGACGAAACCTTGTGCCTGAGTCCTGAGGCAATCGAAAAAGCCATCACTCCGCGAACCAAAGCGGTTTTGCTGATACAGGTGTTTGGTTCGATGGGACGTATGGACGAGATTGTTGAGGTCTGTAAGAAACACAACCTGAAGCTAATCGAAGATGCTGCGCCTGCCTTGGGAGGAAGCTATAAAGGAAAAATGCTTGGAACATTTGGTGATGTTTCTGCGTTTTCATTTGACTTTTACAAGATTATTACTGCCGGTGAAGGAGGAGCTGTGGCCATGAACAATGATGAGCTTTATGAAAAAGCACACATGTACGCCGATCATGGACACGATCATATTGGAAATAACAGGGGCGCAGAACAGCATCCGATACTTGGATTTAATTTTCGGGGTTCGGAATTGCATGCAGCGGTTGCATTGGCACAATTACGTAAACTGCCTTACATCATTGAGCAGCAACTGAAAAATCAGGCTGCGTTGAAAGAAGTAATTAGTGAATTTTCCGAAATTCAATTCAGAGAAGTACCGGATCCCAATGGTGATTCGGGCACATTCCTGAGCTTTTTTCTTCCGGATGCAAAAATGGCACGCGCGGTTTTCGCTGCTTTGCAAGAACAAGGTATTGGCTCATCCTATTGGTATCAGAATAACTTCCACTTTCACAGACAGTGGAAGCATTTTAAGAAATTGAAATCAATTTATCCGCTGCCTTTAACAGCTGTGGATAATGTCCCGGATTATGAGCATCTTTCGCTCCCAATTTCCGATGCCATAATGGAACGTCTGGTGATGATTCAAATTATGGTTAACTGGAGCGATGAGAAATTAAAAGAATTACAATCGAAATTAAGAATTGCACTGCAAAGCGCACTAAACAAATAATTGGATGTTGAGGAATTATAAAGCTGTCGGTCGTGTACTTTACGGCCGTAATGCATTTGCTCAGTTAAATGACATTTTCGAACCGCTTCGTGTTGATGCAGGTTCCTATGTTCTTTTTCTTTTGGATGAGTATTTTGAAGGGAAGGAATTGGTTGAGAGAATTCCGATGAAAGGATTGGATCTAATCCGCTTTATGGACGTAACTGATGAGCCCAAGACCAAAATAGTGGATGCCTTGGTGGAAGAGGTGATGAATGAAATGGGCGTGCCCCCGGTTTCGGTTGTTGGAATTGGCGGTGGAAGTGTCATGGATTATGCCAAGGCAGTCCGTCTCATGTTTACTAATCCAGGTTCATCATCTCGTTATCAGGGATTAGATCTGATCAAAAATAAGGGAGTTCATTGTACTGTAGTGCCAACCATTTCAGGAACCGGAGCTGAAGTTTCAATGACAACTGTATTAACTGGTCCGGAGAAAAAACTCGGCATTAAGGGCGATTTTACTCCTGCGGATCAGGTGGTACTTGATCCCGATTTGATTAAATCGGTACCCGATCCACAGCATTTCTATACGGCAATGGATTGCTATATTCATAATGTGGAGGCATTGAACGGTAACCGAAGAACTGAAATGGGAGCTTCACTCGGACGTGAATCTCTTCAGCTATGTCAGGAAATTTTCCTGTCGGGAAATAGCCGGACTGCTGAGAATGATGAGAAACTGATGGTTGCCTCCTATCTTGGCGGACTCTCGCTGACCTATTCTGAAGTTGGTGCCTGTCATGCTATTTCGTATGGGTTGGCCACTGTAACCGGAATTCATCATGGAATTGGAAACTGTATTGTATTCAATCAGCTGGATGAGTTTTACCCGGAAGAAGTAAAAGAATTCCGTCAAATGATGGAAATTAATAAGGTTGATTTGCCCAAAGGTGTTTTAAAAGACTACTCTTCCGAGGATATTGAAAAAATGGTCGATGTGGCGTTAACTTTAACTTTTATGTGGGCGCATGTGGCAGGTCCTGAGTGGGAAAAAGTAATTACCCGTGAAAAACTCAGGAATTTATACATGAAAATGTAAATTTGAAATCATGGAAAAGAAAATAGTACACGTTGGTGATATTGCCTGTGGCTCCGATAAATTGTTTCTGATTGCGGGACCTTGTGTAGTAGAAGACGTGAAGACCATGATGGTCACAGCCGAATTTCTGGTCGATTTATCGCAGAAACTGGATATTCCACTCATTTTTAAATCTTCGTTCCAGAAAGATAACCGGAGCTCACTTGAATATTATTCAGGCCCGGGAATGGAGCGTGGTTTGGAAATCTTGCGTAAGATTAAGGAACAGTTCCAGGTACCTGTCATTACTGATATTCATTATCCGGAGCAGATTAAAATGGCGGCTGATGTGGTTGACATCATCCAGATTCCTGCCTATTTGTGTATGCAAAGCACTTTGGTAGTTGAAGCGGCTAAAACCGGGAAGGTTATTAACATCAAACATGGACAATTCCTGGCTCCCGAGAATATGATTAAACCTGTTGAAAAAGCAGTTAGCTCCGGGAATGATCAAATTCTGCTGACGGAACGGGGGTATACTTTCGGGTACAACGATTTGGTTGTCGATCCCAGGAGTTTTTATCATCTTAGGCAAACTGGTTACCCGGTTATCTTTGATGTAACGCATTCTATCCGAAAATATGGTATTCCGAGTGCTGATCCGGCAGGTGGTTCACGTGAATTTATTCCGACGCTGGCGCGGGCAGGAGTAGCAGCAGGTATCGACGGACTATTTCTGGAAACGCATCCTGACCCAAGCAGAGCTTTATGCGATGCAGCAAGTCAGATGTGTATAGATGATGTGGAATCGTTCCTGAAACCACTTATTGAATTCCATGATTTGGAAGTAAAGTATCGTAATTAATTAACATAAATAAACTAGCGAATAATGGAATTTTTCCTTGACTCAGCTAACTTCGAAGAAATTGAAGAAGCGCTTAAGCTTGGATTCATCGATGGCGTTACTACCACGCCGACTTTTATGCACCTGAACGGCCTGACAGATGTTGACGGGGCGATTGTGAAGTTGTCGAAAATGGTACCGGTGCTGATGATTGAAGCGCTTGGCGAAAAAGCAGAGGATATTGTTGCAGAGGCTCACCGACAGTTGGCCCTGGGACTTGATAAAAAGAAAACTGTTTTCAAGATTCCTGTCTCTATGGAAGGAATCCGCGCCTGTAAGATGTTGCGCAATGAAGACATTATGGTGAACATCCACCTGGTTTACAATATACAACAGGCATTGCTGGCACTTACTGCCGGAGCAAACTATGTGTGTGTACTTGTTGGCCGGATGCAGGATCAGGGACACAATGCTCTCGAACTGGTTGGAGACATCATCGATGTGATTGATCATTACGGTTATGACTCGAAGGTAATGTTCTCATCGGTCCGTCATGCCGAGCACATCCGCAACGCAATGTTACTCGGGGCTCACAATATTACCATTCCGTGGAAGGTGATGAAGAAACTGGCTGATAATAACTTCACGAAAGTGGGAACTGACCAGTTTGTGGCCGATACGCGGATGATTACTATGCAGGTAAAAGAGGTGATTTCTGATCACAATCCTGTTATCGGAAAATCAGCGAATGTTATGGAAGCCCTGATTAAAATGAGTGAATCAGGACTTGGCGCTGTATCTGTTATTGATAATGAAGGTAATCTGGAAGGTATTTTTACCGATGGAGATTTGCGCCGCCAGCTTCGTGATAACGGGCAGGACATTCTTCATGAGGAGATAGCAAAGCATATGACGGTTAACCCGATTTCCATCGATTCGAAAGCGATGCTGAAAGAAGCATCTGCTTTAATTGAGGAGAGCCAGGTTGATAATATTGTGGTTGTTCAGGACGGTAAACCTGTTGGAATGCTTGATGTACAAGACCTGATAAAACTTGATTTGCTGAAGTAAAGCAACTGATAAAATCCGGAAAAGCAGTTACCGTATTCTCGGTGCTGCTTTTCTTGTTTCTACCCAATTGGCTTGGTTATGGATTTTCTGAAACTGGTAACAACCCGACAAAGTGACCGTTCGTATTCCAATAAGCCGGTCGAACCGGAAAAACTGGAACGCATTCTGGAGTGTGCCCGGTTGGCTCCATCGGCCTGTAATGCCCAGCCCTGGCATCTCATTCTTGTGGATGACGAAGATAAACGCCACGAAATTGCCAACGCAAGTTCGAGCCGAGCACTTGGGATGAACCATTTTTCCTGGGAAGCTCCGGTTCACATCGTCATAGTGGAGGAGAAACCCAATTTTACATCCAAAGCCGGTGGATGGATAAAAAAGAAACACTTCCCGTTGATGGATATTGGAATTGTTGCAGAACATATTTGTCTGGCTGCAGCTGCCGAACAATTGGGAAGTTGCATGATTGGATGGTTTGATGAAGCCAAAGTGCATAAAACACTGGGTATTCCGGATAATAAGCGAATTCCGTTAATTATTACGATTGGTTATACCGAAAAACCGCTTCGAGCCAAAGTGCGAAAAAAAACGGATGAGATTATTACCAGAAATCGCTATTAATCATTATTTTGAAAGTGGAAGTCGATTTGTTATTAAACATATGCAGATATTATTCTAATTATATAGAGTATATTGCATAAGTCATAAACCTTTTAGGTTTCGAGAGTGTTTTCTATCAAAAATGGATGAATAATGAACTTTCGCATTCAATCGACAAAACTTAGTGACTGGCTTAGCGATTTTGCCAAGCAGACCGGTGGTGAAATAAAAAGAAATAAAGTCATTATCCCTCAATCGATGGGTGAAGGCTTCTTTGAATTGGTGGAATTTACGCCTTCGTTTTATGCCGCCATCACCGAGTTAAAGCTTAAGGAACCAGTTCCTTCCATTTTATTGAAAGTTCCTTCTTTTATGGAGGGGTACTTTCAGATTCATCTCTTCAATCAGAAAGATCAGTCGACGCTGGTTTACAATGGACACCGACTAGGCCCCAACAAGGTTTCAACCAACGGAGTTTTCTTTGGATCTGCAGAACAGAGCCGTTTGCTTGGCTTTGAAACGGGGAAAACTACGTCCGTGGTGACACTGTTGTTTTCATCACCTTCCGTTCGGGAGTTCTTCCCGGATATTGACAATGAATATCTCGAAGGTGTCTTCTATTCAGGACGTCCGTTCCTGATGCAGCATCCCATTACGCCTGATCTACACAAGATTGCAGCAAAGCTGACTGCACCTTCGGTTAATTCGTCGGTTCGCGGTATTTTTCTTCACGGAAAATCGTTGGAATTTATTAGCACATTGCTAGATAGCCTGGAAGAAAAATACCAGAGCAAATTTGAATTTACGGCTAAACCGGATGATATTACCCGTATTCTGCAAGTTCGTGAGCAAATTCTGTCTGATTTGAATGCTCATCCTGGTATTCCGGAATTGGCATCAGTAGCCGTGATGAGCGAAAGTAAGCTGCATAAGACATTTAAGCAGGTATTTGGGAAATCGGTCTATCAGTACCGACTGGAAGCCCGCATGGAAGTGGCTCGCCTGCAATTAATATCGCGTGAATATTCCGTAAAGGAAGTTGGATATTCGCTTGGCTATTCCAATATCAGCCAATTTATTAAGGCATTTAAAAAAGCTTACGGCAAAACGCCCAAAAGCTATTTGAAAGAATTTTCGCTCGAAAGCGGAGAATAAAAAAGAGGATGGTCAATTGATCATCCTCTTTTTTTTACAGCCCTAATCGTTTTAAATATCTCTAAGAATATTGCTGTAAAGTTACATTCCTGTCCGGTTAAAGAGACTGAACATCTGTTAATAAAAAGAAATTCTTCCTCATAGGCGGTACGGAAGAAAAGCTTTTTCCAATTCATTAATCTTCATCATCGCATCTTTCATCATCAGGTTAATGTTTTCGTGCGAATCAAAATCCTGGTGTGTTTCATTGATTGGATAATCAGGCGCATGCGACGAAATTTGCTCTTCCTGAATTTTGATCTCAGTCAAAATATCAATTAAGTCATTTCGAAGGCTGTGGAATGCGAGTTCCAATTCCAGCAAATTCTGTTCGTGTTTCCACTCTGGTGATGCCGCCTTTAACTCCTTAATTCGGGTTTGGTACAATCGAATTTTATTGCGCAAAAAGGCAATCTGGTTTTTCCACAACTTGTAGTCAAAATCGATATCCGGTATCGATATGGTTCCGGCATGTGTCATATGTAAAATATTAAGTTAATAATTGATATTCATGTCATTACTGGTGTTCAGGTCCATCTCACCTCATGTCATATGTGCAATACATCATTCATTGACAAGGACATAGTTTCACCAGACTCAGATTCCGATTTTCGCGAAAACCGGATATAAATCAGATAATCTAAATGTTAAAACGAAGGATTAAAGTTTGGTCGTTGGTAAGCAACTTTCAGATGTTTATTCACAATGCCATTAGTTTTCTCTTAATCTGAATTGCAACTTTTTAAGTTAGTGATTATTTGAACATCAGTCAAGTCTGTTAGATTGATTAACAGATGCTTAATGTGATTTAGGTTTGCTCCTGCAGATTTTGGAAAAAAATAAGCCGGCATCTAATGGCCGGCTTAACATATTTTGAGGAAAGGTAAATGCTAATTTCGTACGTTGATAATGCTACCTCTGGCTGCATTGGGCGGCATTATTCCCAGAAAATCAGCCAGCGTGGGGACTACATCCATGATATTCGTACGTTGATTTAGTGTTCCGTGTTTTACATGTCCGCCCCAAAAGATTAAAGGAACCTGGCTATTCTCGGTATAATCGATACGGCGATATTTCTCTTTGGGTTGCCAGCCTTCCTCAAATTGCAACAAAATATCCCCGGAACGCTTGGGATTATAGCTATTCTGAAAAGGCGCAAAAGCGCTTCCCAATAAATTGACCGACTCGAGCTCCGATGCACCGCGACAACTGGCGACACCTTCAAACTGATTTAAGAAGATGGCGGCTTCTTTTTGCATGGTTGCCAGGTCAATTTTTCGTTCGTTAATCAAATCCCTATCTAAATAAATTTGCTGGTTCATGTAGCTTTCCACATAGTTTCCGGCCCCGAATTTTATATTGAGGTAGGCTTTCAGAAGCGCAACGGCTCCATCTGGATTGAAGGTGCCAGCTTGCATATGAAATTCTTCTTTCAAATAAGTAGAAGGGTATGATGCGCTGGAAACACCCGTTAGAAAGACAACGACATTATCTTTTCCGATAGTGCGATCGATATAATTCAGCAAATGGGCAATATTCTGATCCATTCTCAGATAGGTATCTTCCATCTCGACCGATGCCGGGCCAAAGGAATTTCGTTCATAATCCATCGACGAGAAGGTAACTGTCAACATATCAGGAATGCTGTCGGTACCAAGTCCTTCGTTTGAAATCAGCGAGGTGGCAAAGTCTGACACCATCAGATTACCATAAGGAGTTGTTTTCAGCACCCGGTAATCTTCAGTTCGTTTTTGCAATTTCGAAAGTTCGTAGGGAAAAGTATTCCACTTGTCGTAATATCCCGGTTCAAGGATATAGTCGTCTGCAATGCTTTCCGTATAACTCGAGATTGGTAACAATGTTTCCCATTTCCGGTGAATGTAATCGTCGGCCAGTTTTTGGTTATTGAAATTGAAAGCCCAGTCGGGGAAATTTTCCACGTAATAAGAACTGGAAATCATGTTTCCACTTTCCGTATCGAACCAATAAGCTCCGTCACCTGAATGTCCGGCAGAAAAAATTGCAGCTGAAGCATTTAGTGCGACGCTGTATACTTTTGCTTTGCCGTTCGTCATGATTTTCAGCGCATCGCCAATGGTTGGCGTCATTAGCTTCATGGCCGATCGGTCCCCATCCTGGCTGTTTGAACCAACTGTGGTGTAATAGTCATCTTCAGTACAGTCAATCACTTTCTTTTTCAACCGATCAATCCATTCATCATTCACAATTCCGTTGAACGAAGGGGCAGCACCGGTGAACAGTGTTGCCATTCCCACGGATGGACGTTGAATCAGGTTGTCGATGTGATTGTTACGGCAGACAAATCCCTGGTTAATCAACCGGCGAAAGCCATCTGTTCGGAACTTGTCCCAATACCGGTCTATGTAATCAGGTCTAATATCTTCCACCACAATACCCACTACCAATTTGGGACGGTATGTTTTTCCATTGGCATGCGACTGTGCATGCGACAGAATGGGACTTAGTAATAATACAAGGAGAAAAATTGCAAAACGTTTGGTATACATCAGAATAGTTGTGTCGAAAATAATCAATGAAATTCAGATAAACTCACATGCTTTTACCATTGAGAATATGGATTTCTGGCAAGATATGAATTAAAATAATGCGGATTACCGCTTACTTCTTCCCCGATCCATGGAGGGAGTTCAAAATTCTCATCTTCCGATTCAAGTTCAATTTCGGCCATGATCAATCCTTCGTTGGCACCGATAAATTCATCAACTTCCCATATTTTCCCTTCAAACGGAATCCGGCTGCGGAATTTTTCAACGGGTTGAGTCAGGCTCAGATTCATTAGTTCCCGTGCATCACTAACCGGAATTTCATATTCAAATTCAGGACGTGTAATACCTTTTACGATTCCCTTGATGGTCAGGTAACCCCTGTTGCCTGCAATCCGAATGCGGAGAGTCCTTTCCGGATCAGTTGTTAAGTATCCCTGAATATAGTGTACGGGCGGTGCCATAATGCGCCAATCATCGTTTGTGACGAGAAATTTCCGTTCAGTTTCTTGTGCCATTCATCGTTGATTTTGCCCAAAGGTAGAAATTATTTCAGGGGTAATCTCATTTTAAAACGGCCTTCTGAAAGTATTATCCGGGAGTTTAACATTTGGTCACTTTGGCGAAAACAAGATTCAATCATACTTAACCATAATGCATTTAAAAAGCATTTGGGTAGCCGTTTTTTTGCCGTATTTTTATAAAAACATTTTGCCATGGAACTCATTGTAACCGATCACGACGAAAAAACATGGGGCATGATGTGCCATTTTGCCGCATTTTTAGGCTTTGTTGTACCTCTCGGGAATATCTTAGGGCCATTATTGGTTTACCTGATGAAAAAAGATACTTACCGGTTTGTTGAAGAACAGGGGAAAGAGTCTTTGAATTTTGAGATTTCAATGACCATCTATTTTCTCATTTGTATCCCGTTGGTTTTTGTAGTTGTCGGGATAATTATTTTGCCGGTTCTGATTATTTTCTGGATTGCAGTAGTGATTATTGCCGCGGTAAAGAACTCAGAAGGACGTGGTTTCCGGTACCCGATGACCATTCGTTTTATTCAGTAGGAGTGTCTTTCATGAATGTAACCAAAGAAGTTTGTGTAGAGAGTTTGGCTGAGGCGCTGAATGCTGTTCATGCCGGAGCCTCCAGAATTGAGTTGTGCGAAAATTTGGCAGTAGGAGGAACAACGCCTTCGTATGGAACCATCAAAAAATGTGGGGAACTTTTACCGGTTCCGTTTATGGTGATGATTCGGCCGCGAGGAGGAGACTTTGTTTACACGGATGATGAATTTGATGTGATGAAAGAGGATATCCTTATTTGTAAAGAATTAAGGGTACCCGGAGTTGTTTTTGGGTTGTTAACAGCCTCGGGACAAATTGATATTCCCAGAACACAGGAATTGATTGAATTGGCTCGTCCCTTGCAGGTTACCTTTCATAAGGCGATTGATGAAGTGACCGATATTCCGGAAGCAACACGACAGTTAAAAGAACTGGGTGTGAACCGGATACTTTCTTCCGGAGGACAACCAACGGCTCTGGAAGGTGCCGTTATGCTCAGGCGCATGATGGAAATTGCTAAAAATGAAATGCATATTATTGTTGCCGGAAAAGTAACGAACGATAATTTTGAGCAGGTGAAAAGTTTGGTGCCATCCGATGAATACCACGGAAGACGGTTGGTAGGCGATATTACTTTATAAATAAGTGCTTGACCACCGTGAAACTTAGTGGTTTCAATATTTTCTTTAATTTTGCAGTTTCTCAGAGAAACGATAAAGCAACGTAAAGAAAATCATATACAACACATGGCACAAAAACCATCTATCCCCAAAGGAACCCGTGATTTTTCACCCGAAGAAATGGTGAAAAGAAATTATATTTTCGATACCATCAAACAGGTGTTTCGTTTGTATGGGTTTCAGTCCATCGAAACTCCGGCCATGGAAAACCTTTCCACGTTGATGGGCAAGTACGGGGAAGAAGGGGACAAGCTCTTGTTTAAGATTCTGAATTCCGGCGATTTTCTGTCTAAAGTGAACGACAACGAACTGGCGGGCAAGGACTCCATAAAACTCACCAATCAGATTTCGGAAAAAGGACTTCGCTATGATTTGACGGTTCCGTTTGCCCGTTACGTGGTACAACACCGCAATGAAATCACCTTTCCGTTTAAACGGTTTCAGATTCAGCCGGTTTGGCGTGCCGACCGACCACAGAAAGGACGTTACCGTGAGTTCTTCCAGTGTGATGTGGATGTGATTGGCTCCGATTCGTTGCTGAACGAAGTCGAATTGATTCAGATTGTGGATGATGTATTCAGAAGATTGAACATAAATGTCTTGTTGAAGCTGAACAACCGGAAAATACTATCGGGAATAGCTGAAACCATTGGTGAGTCTGATCGGATTATTGACATTACTGTGGCCATTGATAAGCTCGATAAAATCGGGTTGGACAATGTGAATTCCGAACTTGAAGAGAAAGGTGTTTCGGCTGATGCCGTTTCCAAGTTACAGCCTATTCTTAAGCTGAGTGGAACCAATGAGGATAAACTGAATCAGATTGAACTAGTGATTGGTGGTTCGGAAACCGGCCGCAAAGGTATCGATGAAGTTCGCACTATTTTCAGTTACCTGAAGGAGTTCAAGTTGGAGACTGAAGTAGAACTTGATTTAACCTTGGCGAGAGGCTTGAATTATTACACCGGAGCCATTTTCGAGGTGAAAGCGAAAGATATGGAAATTGGTTCTATTACTGGTGGCGGTCGTTATGATGACCTGACAGGAATTTTTGGTCTTCCCGATGTTTCCGGAGTGGGTATTTCATTTGGCGCCGATCGTATCTATGATGTCATGACGCAGCTTGATCTTTTCCCGAAAGATCGGGTGACAACCACACGTATTATGTTTATCAATTTTGGTCCGGAAGAAGAACAATATTGTCTTCCCATGCTAGCTCAATTAAGGGCTGCCGGAGTAAATGCCGAGATCTTCCCTGAAGCTGCTAAGATGAAAAAACAAATGAATTACGCGAATAAGAAAGGGATTTCTTTTGTAGCCATGGCTGGTGAAAATGAAATTGCTGACGGTCTGTTTACCTTAAAAAATATGGAGACAGGTGGCCAGCAACAGTTCGATTCGCGTCAGTTGTTGGAAACCCTGACAAAATAGGTTTTTTATTACCAACAAGGTTCTTATTTTTCAGGCATCATGAAAAGAAGCCGGGAAAATAAAACATATCGAATGGTAAAACTGGTGGGAGGCGATATCCGTTTCCCGTGAATCCGGATAAAATGTTAACAGATAACTGTATTCTGCAACAATGGAATACAATTGAGATTTATGTTTAACAATTTATCCGGAATTTTTATGTCTGAAAATATTCACTATATCTCTCCGGCAAAACTTACGTTTGAAGACGTCGAAGCGTTGCTGGAAAATCATAAAACACTTGCCCTATCGGAGGAATCAAAGAAACTAATTAGCGACTGCAAAACCTGGCTCGATAAAAAACTGGCTGGCAGCGAAGAGCCTATCTATGGAATCAATACAGGGTTTGGAGCTTTGTGTGATCGGGAGATTTCGAAGGATGATTTGAGCAAGCTTCAGGAAAACCTGGTTTTATCGCATGCATGTAATGTTGGGCCCGAAATACCTGCAGAAGTGGTGAAACTGATGCTGTTTTTAAAGGCACATGCGTTGTCGTACGGAAAATCGGGAGTCCAGGTGAAAACTGTTCAACGCATTATCGACATGTTTAATCACAACATTTTGCCGGTAGTTTGCGAGCAGGGATCGCTTGGCGCATCCGGCGATTTGGCGCCTTTGGCCATGTTGTTTCTTCCCTTGCTGGGGAGAGGTGAAGTGTATTATCGTGGCGAACGGATGGAAGCGTCGTATGTACTTGAAACACTGGGTTGGGAACCTATCCGGCTGGAAGCGAAAGAAGGTTTGGCATTGCTGAACGGAACGCAGTTCATGCTGGCTCATGGAATTTACACATTACTCAAGTCTTTTCGGATTGCCAAATACGCTGACATTATTGGGGCGCTTTCGCTCGATGCCTTCAATGGCTTAATCGGACCGTTTGAAGAACGTATTCAGCGTATTCGTCCGCATCACGGGCAGATTGAAACGGCGCGTAATTTCCGTTCCATTCTGGCCGATAGTGAGCTGATGGAGCGTCCCAAAAAACACGTGCAGGATCCTTATTCATTCCGCTGTATTCCACAGGTTCACGGTGCGGTGAAAGATGTAATTGATTATGTGGCTGGTGTGATCGAAGTAGAAATGAATTCGGTAACAGATAACCCAACCATTTTTCCCGAGGACGATATGATTGTTTCCGGAGGAAATTTCCATGGTGAGCCTTTGGCATTGTCTTTTGATTTCCTTGCGATTGCCTTATCGGAGCTTGGTAGTATTTCGGAAAGAAGGACCTACCGGTTAATATCCGGGGAACGTGATTTACCGGAGTTTTTGGTGGCCAATCCCGGCTTAAATTCAGGTTTTATGATTCCCCAATATGCCGCAGCATCCATTGTTAGTCAGAACAAGCAATTGTGTACACCGGCATCGGTCGATTCGATCCCATCCTCGAACGAACAGGAAGATCACGTGAGTATGGGCGGAAATGGTGCGACAAAAGTATTGAAGGTGGCAGACAATACACTGAAAATTCTTTCCATCGAGCTTTATAATGCCTCACAAGCGATGGAATTCCGCCGCCCGATGAAGACATCGCCATATTTGGAGGATTTCCTGAAACAGTATCGTACTCGTGTGGATTTTGTGGAAGAAGATACGCTGATGTACGAAGGTATTAATCAGACCATCGATTTTTTGGATAAAGGAAGGTTTGCCTGATAAAGAAAGCCGGAGTAAAATGCTCCGGCTTTCTTTCTTTAATTGCTATCATGTTTTCGACGATATTCCTTCATCAGATATCCCATAAACTTATGTTCTGCAAAATACAAAGTAACCACCTTACGCGCAGGAAGTACTTTAAGTAATTTGTCGTTGTATTCTTTCATCATTTGGCCCTCCCTTAAATGTATGTCAGCATATTTGTCAGCCATTTGACGAAACTGAACATCATTCATTTTGGTCGAATCGTTATGAAACGAATCTTCCAGATCTTTTTTCTCCCGCCATATTTTTTCACGTTCACTTTCCAGCATATTATAAACCGGCCAAAAGTTCTGTGCCTCTTCCGGAGTCAATGAAAGTTGCTCGGTGAGGAACGCAATTTTCTGGGTTTTGATGGCATCCCACCCCGGAAAATCTTTTTTGGAGTGATGTTGAGCATAAAGCGATGGTCCGGCAAGAAACAATATGGCTATAAGTATCAGCTTTTTCATTATTCCGGTATTTTATTGATTGTAATTTCGAAGAATTTCCCAATCGGAGTAATTCATAACAATATAGTCTTCAATTTGCTGAGACGTCAGCGTGTCTGCTGCCATCGTATTTTCCACATCATTCAGGGTACTGATGATTTGAAGATCGTCAGAACTGGTAAAGAGTTGATAGTTCATCAATGTTTCAAAATAGGTGTCTCCGGGAGCCTGTGTTTGAACAGTATTTCCCGGATGTTTGGCCAGGTAATTATTCCATATTTTTGGAAGAAAATTGTCCAGCGGAACATACAACAGGAAGAAAACTAACGCAAAACTGGCTGCCAGTCCTATAACTGGTTTGAAAATGGAAATCCACGGCAGTCGTTGAGCAGGTTTTTCCTCTGCCTGAATGCGACTATTCAACCGTTCGGAGAAGGTATCAAAATATGCCTTCGGAGTACCAAACGGATTCTCCTTATTGAAATGGGAGAGAGGTGAATCAGTATGTTTATTTTTCTCCTTCATTGGATTTTTACGGCTTTCGGAATTTTAGACACGTTTCACTACCAAAGGTTTAATTTGTTAACATTAATTGTCGTCAAGGTAAGCTTCAATTTTTTTTACAGCATGATGGTAGGAGGCTTTTAAAGCTCCGACTGATGTTTCCAGTATTTCAGCCATCTCATGATATTTCATTTCATCAAAGTATTTCATGTTGAAAACCAACCGTTGTTTATCAGGCAATGTCAAAATGGCTTTCTGCAGTATCATTTGCGCCTGATCACCTTCAAAATAATCGTCTGCTTCCAGTGTCGATAAAAGGAATTCACTTCCTTCATCCAGTAAATGATGGGATTTTCGTTTTCGATCGTTAATGAAACTCAGCGCTTCGTTGGTGGCAATACGGTATAACCATGTGAACAGACTGGAATCGGCCCGGAAGTTTTCAATATTTTTCCAGACTTTTAGAAATACGTTCTGCAATACATCGTCAGTGTCGTCATGATTAATTACGATCTTCCGGATATGCCAATACAATCTTTCCTGATAAGATTTTACCAGAATGTGAAAGGCCATGGCTCGTCTTGTTTCGTCCTTTAGGTCGTTTATTAAATCCTTTTCGTCAATTTGCATGTAGATAGCAGAATTCCCTTCATAACCAATCGAAGAAATAAGACTGGAGAAAATGTAAATGGTTTAATCAAGCATTATACCCTGAACGAAAAACTTTGTTCTGCCAGCATTTCATATACCTCCTTATCGAAACGGAAAAGTCGGGCTGCCCTATGCGCCACACCGGTTTGCATTCTACCGGTGTCAACAACCAGGTGCATCTTCTGAATTTTTTTCCGGAAGTTTCTGGTATCGAGTTCAATGCCCAAAACCGTTTCGTACAACTGTTGCAGTTGGGTGAGTGTAAATTTCTCAGGGAGCAAATGAAATCCGACCGGTCGAATTTGCACTTCTTCGCGCAAGCGCTTGAGTGCTTTTTGAATCATGGAATTGTGGTCGAAAATCAATTCTGGTACTTTATCTATATCATACCATTCCAGCGATTTCAGCAAGCTGGAACTGCGGATGTTGTAATGTTCAGGATTGATAAGTGCATAATAAACAACTGATACTACCCGAAGAAATGATACGCGCTCCAGTTCGCCAAAAGCACCCAGCTGTTTCAGATAAATATCTTTTATCCCAGTTGCAGTTTCAAGAATATCCCTTGCAAAATCGTTGATGGAACGATCGACCGGAACATGACCTCCAGGTAAACCAATAGGTTTTTCGTAGGGGAACTTTCCGTCAGGCTCTGTTTCAGCATAAGGGGCAAAGGCATCAGGATTCTTGCTTTGCGCATCAAGTTGTTCCTTATCGTATTCCAGCAACAACACTTTCAATTTCTTTTCGTGGAAACCAAAGATCACGCAATCAATCGAGAGCGAAGGGATAATGTTCATATTCTCACTTTTCTACAAAAGTAGAAATACTGATTAAAATCTAATGAATTTCCTTTTAAATGATGTTTTTAAATAGGTTTACATATAAAATCAGGTGAGATATGAGAAAAATTTAGTGGATTGGAGACCTGTACCTGAGCACGAACGAGGGCGCACATCTTCTCGCAGAAAATAGTAACTTTGCCCACCGAAAATTTTAAACGTAAGGATAATAAGATGGCATTGCAATGTGGAATTGTTGGGTTGCCCAACGTTGGAAAATCAACCTTGTTTAACTGTTTGTCGAATGCGAGGGCGCAGTCGGCGAATTTTCCTTTTTGTACCATTGAGCCCAATGTGGGTGTAATTACTGTACCTGATAAACGGTTGATTGAGCTGGAGAAGATCGACAATCCCAAACGGGTGGTGCCAACTACCGTCGAAATTGTTGATATTGCCGGCCTGGTGAAAGGTGCCAGCAAGGGTGAAGGATTGGGAAACCAATTCCTGGCTAATATTCGGGAAGTGGACGCCATTATTCATGTATTACGTTGTTTCGAAAACGAAAATATCACGCACGTCGACGGTACGATTGATCCAGTTCGCGACAAGGAGGTGATTGATACAGAACTTCAGTTGAAGGATCTGGAAACGGTTGAAAACCGTATTGCACGTTTGCAAAAACAGGCCCGTGTTGGAATGGATAAAACGGCTGCGAAGACATTGGCAGTGGCCGAAAAGCTTAAAAGTTCATTGGAGGCAGGTATTTCTGTGCGTGCTATTGAACTCACGGATGACGAGAAAGAGTTGATTCACGATTTCTTCCTCCTAACTGATAAACCCGTCTTGTATGTTTGCAATGTAGATGAGGCCTCCGCTGCTTCGGGAAATGCCTTTACCGAAAAGGTAAAACAGAGCATTGACAGTGAAAATGCAGAAATACTGATCATTGCCGCAGCAACTGAGGCAGATATTGCGGAACTGGAAACATACGAAGAAAAGCAACTATTTCTGGAAGATCTGGGATTGGATGAACCGGGAGTGAACAAATTGATTCATTCGGCTTATAAGTTGTTGAATCTCCAGACTTATTTTACTACGGGGGCAGATGAGTCGAGGGCCTGGACGTTTAAAAAAGGAACGAAAGCGCCGGGAGCTGCAGGTATTATTCACAGTGATTTTGAGAAGGGATTTATTCGTGCGGAAGTGATTAAATATAATGATTACGTACGCTTGGGCTCTGAGGCCGCCTGCCGTGATGCGGGTAAGATTGCTATCGAAGGAAAGGAGTACGTTGTACAGGACGGAGATATCATGCATTTCCGTTTTAATGTTTAATATCTATACCAGACATCATATAGTGAGCCGGATGCATTTGCTTCCGGCTTTTTTATTTGGTTACATTCTACATAAGACGGATGATTCAGTTTTACTGACTTCTCTTCTTTACAACGAGAAAGATATGTTTAATAACCTGCTGTTCAGGAGCATTTTTGCTTCAATTATTCCCATTAATGTATTAAATTACTGATATGTGGAATTAATCTATCAGGAGGTGCCAACATGAGTACAGTAACATTCAATTTCAGTGTAACGCTGGATGAAAATGAATTCATCAAAGTTGAGGATCATCTTTTTACTACGCGCGAGTCACTTAAGCGTGAAGAACCCAAAGTTGATCTGATTAATCCCCGTTGTCTGGCTATACTGAAGGAATTCGAAGGCCGTCTGACAATGGGGGTCGTCCAGGAGTGGTTATTGCTCTCCAGGGCATTGGATCAAACCTGTAGCTACCACAGTAAATGGGATGATCACAAATTGCTCGAAGAGTTGATTTCCGGCAGAGAACATCCGGTTTCCTGGTACATTGAGAATTGCCAGGAAGTTTAACCTTTAACGCAACCGTAATGATGAAAAGATTTTTGAGGTAGGATTTAGTATGTTTAATTAATCCCGTATTCTGGATGAAAATGAGCGGGGCACGAATTTCTTAACGTGCCCCGCTTAGTTTTTTCGGTTATACTGCAAAATTGAAACCTTCACCAAGTAACCGGTCATATTTTTCCTTATCGAACTGGTACAAAAACGCACCCTTTCGTGAACTGCTTTTATCTTTCTCCTCCAGCTTTAGTAACAATTCCATCGATAGTATTTTCTTTCGGAAGTTCCGTTTGTCGAGCTCCACTCCCAATATGGCTTCATACAGTTTTTGCAGTTGTGGAATGGTGAATTTGTCCGGAAGAAGTTCAAATCCAATTGGTTGTGTTCTGCACTTCCGGCGCAACCGTGCCAATGCATGATTGACCATTTCCCGGTGATCGAAAACCAGTTCAGGAATTTCGTCTATTTTAAACCACTGGGCATTATGTTTTTCCAATTGTTCCGAATCCTGGTGGTCGGTTTTCATCAAAGCATAGTAGGCCATCGAAATCACCCTTCCATCCGAATCGCGATGAGGTTTACTGTAAAGGTGAAGTTGCTCCAGATACAGATCACTCAGTCCGGTTAATTTGTGCAAAACCCGGTCGGCTGCCTGTTCCATATCTTCATTTTCCTCTAAAAAACCACCCATTAGCGACCATTGTCCTTTGCATGGCTCGAAGCCTCGTTTAATGAGCAGCAACTTCAACCCTTCTTCGTCGAATCCGAAAATAATGACGTCAAGGGCTAACAAGAAGCGTTTTTGTCGGGAATAAAATTCCACCATCGTTAAATGTATTTCACGTGTCAAACGGACACTTTTATTGATACCACAAGTTTATTCTTATTTTCTGAAAAATAAAAAGATAAATCGGTGGTTTCTGTTTGTAACATTTTGTCGATGTACCCGACTAACAGGGAAAACCAATTAGCTTATGAAACAGAAATCGTCCTTTTCGCGTCGTGGCTTTTTCAGGTTGTTATCAGCCGGAGGTGCCGGCTCGGTCTTGATGGCCGGAATGCCCAAAAGCGTTATGGCTTCAGCCGAAAATGAAACGCCGGATACCAACATTGTGAAAGCGCTTCAACATCCGCGCAATAAAAATTCCATGCCGGGAAAATATCCCGCAAGGGTGGTGAAAGTTGTTCATCAGAATAGTGTGGTGGATAACCAGCCAGTCGAGTCTGAGGCTTATCGCATGATTGCAGATGGAATGCTCCGTTTGACCGGGGAGAAAAAGTTAAAAAAGGCGTGGCGCAAGTTTGTAAAACCGGGCGAGAAAATTGGCTTGAAAGTGAATCCCGTTGCAGGAAAATTACTAACGACAAGTCATGCTGTTGTGAAGGCAGTAGTGAAACAATTGGAAGAATCAGGTATTTCTCGTTCCGATCTGGTTATTTGGGATCGCAGGGAGATGCAACTTCAGGAAACAGGTTTTACCGAAGAGAATTACCCAGGAATCACTATCCGGGGTACCGAGCAGCAGGACAAGGATGGTGGATTTTTCGATAAGGACGGTATTCTTTACGGAGAAAAAAATATCGATAAGAATTGGTTTTACTGGGCTGATGTGGATGGTGAATATGATGAGTATACCATGCCTTACATGGTCAATGGAGGAAAGGAATCGTACTTTACCCGGATTATCACGCAGGAGGTGGATAAGATTATCAATATCCCGATTCTGAAAAATGCTGGAACAACGGTTACCTGTTGCATGAAGAACCTGGCTTATGGAAGTATAAGCAATACTGGGCGGTTGCATAAGCAATTGTGGGCAGAAACAACGGCACAGGTGTGTGCATTTCCGCCTTTGCGGGATAAAGTCGTGTTGAATATCGTGGATGGTTTGAAGGGCTGTTTTGATGGCGGACCAGCTGCCAATCCCCAGTTTATCACTAATTACAAAACCATCCTTCTTGGAAGTGATCCGGTAGCCGTTGATCGGATTGCATATGATGTTGTTCTCAAGAAGAGAATGGATGAAGGAGTTCAGAAAAAGGAATCGCCTAACGGGACGAAGTTCATGGAACTGGCTTCCGGTTACGGACTGGGGGAAGCCAATCCGTCAAAGATTACATTGGAAAATATTGAAATAAAAGCATAATGTTCAAGAGTATTTATTACCTGGTTTTCTTTCTGTTTGTGGTTATATCACAGGCGATTGCTGCCGATAAAGTTGCACTGACCAGCGAAGAGTTGCCTGGCATGGAAGTAACCGAAACGCAAACTTATGATGGAGGTTCCCTTTGGGGATACATGGATGGCGGTGCTGATCTCTATCTCGAATATGGTTTTCAAAAACTCACTTCACAAACGTTGACATGCAACGATGTCAGCTTCCAGGTTGACATTTTCGAAATGAATAGTCCGTTATCGGCTTTCGGTATCTATTCGGTAAATCGCTTTCGTTGTAAAATAGGCTGCGATACGCTTGTTACGAACGACTGTTTAAATGCTTACCAATATCAGACGGTGTTGGGAAAATACTACGTCAACGTTGTCAACCAGGTTGGAAGTGCAAAAGCCATTGAAACCTCATTGCAAATTGGTCAATTATTTGAACAGAAGTTGAAAGGAGAATCTGAAATAGCATTTCCGCCCGAAATAAAGGCAAATCTGTCAACTGAGAATAGGATGAAACTGAAATTGATGATGGGACGACTTGGTGTACAGAACGGTTATCCAGCCTGGTCCGGGTTTTTATCCGATTGGGAAAATTATCATTTGTGGATGTTGCCTGTTGAAGACAAGACATTGCTGGTGCTGACATGGAATTCCGGAGTTGTACCACCAAGATTCAAAGAATTACTTGCATCGGGGAACGAAACTGATTTGCCTGGTAGTATTGTTTCAAAGAATTTTGAATTGCAGGATGGGCGCCTGATTGTTTGGGAGAATTAAAATTATTGTTGTTACTATATTTGGTTTTGAAATAGAAGGCCATCCTTTTGGGGTGGCTTTTTTATTTTCTATTGGAAAAGTTTGCTATTGGCAACAAAAGTGACGATTTGACAGTATTTTTGTGTGTCAGCTATTGCGTCAGGACAATGTGACGATTCGTTGATTTTTGATTAATGTGCATATAATGAGATGGATAGTTAGTTGGTCGATCTAGTGATGGCAAGTTTGGTATGTCATTTGATATCGATACATCAAGATATTTAAAAATATAGTTTATTCATTAATTAGTTGAAATCATGTTACAAACCAACTTGAAGCACATTATGACCGCTGATGAACATCAGAAGTTCATCGAAGAGAATGATAATGTAATGATTTGCTGTGGTCGTATGGGCCCCATGTGTATTCCTGTTTACGGAATTATGGAAGAGCTGGAAGATGACTATACTCACGTAACTTTCGCTGATATGGAATTTGATAATCCCGAATCAGCTGTCATTCGAAACGCTCCTGAATGCCGTGGATTTATGGGCCTGCCGTTCACTGTATATTACAAAAACGGTAAACTGGTAAAAGCTACCAGTAGCATTCAGTCCATGGATCAGGTTACTGCTATTCTTAACGAACAGTTTGGCGAGCCGAAATAAAACTTACAAAGCCGACCTGCTGCCATATTTGATTACGGCAGCAGGTTTAGCTTTCTTCCGGTTAAACCGGAAAACACTTTAAGATTGGAATCAGATGAAAGAAGATACCATTTACGATGTTATTATTCTGGGAGCAGGAGCTGCCGGTTTAGCTGCCGGAATTTACACATCGAGGGCTAAACTCAGTACGCTTATTCTCAATGAGGGTACGCCTGGCGGGCAGTTGGTGCTAACGCACGAAATTGCCAATTACCCCGGAGTTGAATCCACCAGCGGATATCAACTGGGGAATATTATGAGAAATCAGGCCAAGTCGTTTGGCTGTAAAATAAAATCGAATCTGCACGTTACAGCAGTCGATCTGAAGAGCGAAACCAAAACCGTTGAAGTCAACGGGAAAGATACATATGCTGCCCGCACAGTCATTCTGGCACCGGGCGGTCGTCCACGCATGCTGAATGTTCCTGGTGAAGAAGAATTGAAAGGTAAAGGCATTTCCTATTGTGCTACCTGCGATGGCGATTTTTTCCAGGATAAGGAAATTATCGTTGTTGGCGGTGGTAACTCTGCTTTGGAAGAAGCCGTTTCACTCACCAAATATGCATCGAAGGTGACTATTGTTCATCAGTTCGATCATTTCCAGGGATTTGAGCATGCCATCCGTGACGCCCGGGAGAATGAGAAAATTGAGTTCGAGATGGAGTCCATGATTCAGGAATTCATCGGAAAGGAAAACCTGGAAGCTGCCAGGGTAAAAAATATGCGTACTGGTGAGGAGAAGATTATCAATGTGGAAGGGACGTTTATTTTTATCGGATATGTTCCAAATACTGCCTTCTTCAAGGATTTGATTGCGCTTAACGAATACGGTGAGATTCTCACGGACGAGCGCATGAAAACCAATGTTCCTGGTGTTTTTGGTGCCGGAGATAGCATTAAAAAGCCTTACCGTCAAGTGACAACAGCTGTTGCCGATGGAACCATTGCAGCTCTTTCTGCTGCCGAATATGTGAATGAATTAAAACGGAAACAGAAAGATTTATCAGAAGCAAAAGCTTGAAAATAAACCCGTATACCATTCGTTGGACATTCAGTCTTTCAGGGGTATACGGGTTATTTTTTTTTCAATTATTTCTTCAGTTTTCCGGTTGCTGCCTTATCTACAAACCAGTATAATTCTCCTGCTGGGTGAATGTGAAAAGCGGGTAATAATCTTCCTTTTTCTGAATTTGAAAATATTTCCTGCAAGCGGTCTGCTTTGTTCTCTCCTGATACCAGGAAGGCCGTCTTCTCAGCGCTGTTCAGCACTTTTCCCGTTAAGGTTATCCTTTTTTGTCCCGAAGAAGGATGTGTAGCGACCTCGCACACATCGAGTGAGTGGAGGAGCTCCATTTGATTGGGGAAGATAGAGGCCGTGTGCCCGTCGTCACCCATACCAAGAATAATCAAATCGAAAGCCGGCCATGTTTCCTTTTCGGGAACCAGCGACTCAATTTCGTCACTATACCGAGCCGATTCAGTTGAAGGATCTTCTTCTCCGTGAATCCGGTGAATATTGGCTTCCGGAATATCAACTCGGGAAAGTAACAGCTCGTTGGTCATTTTATAGTTGCTTTCATCATCATCGGCAGGTACCATCCGTTCGTCGCCCCACCAAAAATGAACTTTGCTCCATTCAATAGTGTCTTTGTAGTTTTCGGCCAAATGCCGGAACAACAATTTGGGCGTACTCCCGCCCGAAAGGGCAACGTGAAAAAACGGATTTTCACTTTCCTCAATCCAATGAGCCAAGTGTTTCGCAAACGCTTCTGTCACGCTGGCAGGATTGTCGTATATTTTTAATTCAGGTTCCATGAGTCCTGTTCGATTTTCTTTTTACAATTCGCAATAAGTTCCGTCGTCCGATAAATTTTTACAGGGATAACGCCAGGTGTCCTGGCCTTCAATCAGATCGTCAGCTTCCTGTGGTCCCCATGAACCGGCGGGATATCCATAAATCGGAAGTGAGGGATTCTCTTCCCATGCATTGAGAATGGGCTGGACAAACCGCCAGGCCGCTTCTACTGCATCGCCACGCAGATAAAGCGTTTGATCGCCCATCATGCAATCGAGGAGAAGACGTTCGTAGGCAGTCGGTAATTCCACATCCGATAAATCGCTGTAATGGAAATCCATGTTGACCGGTTGCACCCGGAAGCCTGCTCCCGGCTCTTTCAATCCAAATTTGAGCAGAATACCTTCGTCGGGCTGAATGCGAATGATCAACTGGTTGGTCACGTGTGCTGTAATTCCGTCTTCCTGAAAAAGGTGATGAGGGGTTGGACGGAATTTAATCACCACTTCCGTTACACGCGTAGGCAATTTCTTCCCGGTACGGATATAAAAAGGCACACCAGCCCACCGCCAGTTGTCGATGTAAAATTTCATCGCCAAAAAAGTTTCAGTCCGCGATTCCGGATCGACACCTTTTTCGCTCCGATAACCATTGACCAACTCATTTTTGATATGCGATTCGATGTATTGGCCGCGAATAACATTGCTGCGGATTTCTTCCGGTTTAAGTGGCCTGAGTGATTGAAAAACCTTCAGCGTTTCATTCCGGATGGCATCTGCTTCGGCAACGACGGGAGGTTCCATTCCGACCATTCCGACAAGCTGCAGAAGGTGATTCTGCACCATGTCGCGCATCGCTCCGGACTGATCGTAATATCCACCTCGGTTTTCTACACCGAGGCTTTCAGCCGATGAAATTTCCACACGCTCAATGAAATTCCTGTTCCAAATTGGTTCGAAGATCCCGTTGGAGAAACGAGCAACCAACAAATTCTGAACTGTTTCCTTGCCCAAATAGTGATCGATACGATAAATCTGCTTTTCGTTAAAATAATCAAGCAGCTCTTTGTTCAGTTTTTGTGCAGTTTGCAGGTTATTCCCGAAGGGTTTTTCTACAATTAACCGGGTATAACCATCGTCCTGCTTATTAAGCCCGACCGATGCCAAATTTTCCGGAATAACACCATACAACTTGGGGGGTGTCGAGAGGTAGAAGATGTAATTACCGGGCATATCCAGTTTCTTCTTCAGCTCTTCCAGCCGGTCTTTCAGTTTGCCATACTCGCCGGCATCAGCAGTTCCCAAAGGTTGATAATACAGTTTGTCGAGGAACTCATCACACTTGCATTGATCTTCGTTCTGGGGAAGAAAATCGGTAACGCTTTTGCGGAACTCTTCGTCTGTCATTTCGGTACGGCTGACGCCCAGAATGGCAAATTTTTCCGGCAACCTTTTCCCTTGGTGTAATTTACAAATGGCCGGGATCAGTTTCCTTTTGGTTAAATCGCCTGATGCGCCGAATATGACTAGAATATGTGATTCGGGTGTATTCATATACAGATATGTTTTTTTGCGAATGCTAAATTACTCCTATATAAAACCGATCCCCCTTCATTTGTTTAGTCAGGAATGGAAAGCTTCTGTTAAAAGTAGTGAAACACGATGCCCCAGGCAGAAATTGAGACATATGATTTTGCCAGAAACCATTAATTTTCAGAATGTAAGATGCGATTAGTCGGAGGATCTGTTACTGTTAAGGTATGGTTTACTCATAAAGTCCCCAAACCATCAGGTTATCTTCAATGAATCGATAGTTCAGGTCGATATGATCGGTGCCAAAAAGGCCTTTGAACAGTCCGGTAAATGAACCGTTTGAACCAGTCATCTCGAACGCGGGGATTTGTATTTGTGTTGAGAACTCAACTCCTTGATGGGGAATCATTTTGAAGATGGCTTCTTTGGCGCACCAGTGCATAAATAACTTGATGTTTGAGTAGCCGTCATTGGTCAGGCAGTTTTGCAGCTCCTCGGCTGAAAGAAAACGTGGCGCAACCTTATCGATGGAACGTGACACATTTTCGATATCGATGCCGGTTTGCATTTCTTTGTGCAACAGAACAGCAGCGTATTCCGTCGAATGTGAAATGCTGATATGATAGGGAGTATTCTCCAGTACGGGTTTACCATCCATGAGGTGGCGAATTTCGAATGGTTCGTCGAGCATCTGTTGCAGCAGTGCACGGGTAGCCAGCCATTCACGTTGCCTGCGCGTATTCGTGAAGGTTTTAAATTCTTTTTCTTCAGCAGGCGTTAGAGAAACCATTTGCCTTAGATCCTCCGGCGTTTCGGTTATTTCCCATAATCCCAGAAGGGAATCATCTATGTTTTCAGTGGTCAATAGAGGCATTATTTAACGTCTTTCCATTCAGTTGATTCGACCAGTTGAAGAACATCCTGTTCCAGGAAGTTAATGACAGGTTGTAAGCTGTCAATATTAGGAATTTCGCGAATATACAGTGCTCCGCGAATGAAGTGATGTGTACTGTCAGTCAGGTAAAATTGCATGGGCGAGGCAACATTCCCTTTTATGTTGTAAACTGTTCCATATACTTTCTTTGCCCGGTTGATGTACAGTTTTTCATCAATTGCGCTGGCTTTTTGCGCATGTTTGTATGCGAGCATCCGCGATTCCTCGGTGTATTGTGCCAGATTGCCTTTTATGGTTTTGTAGCTGATGTGAATGGAGGCTTTATTTCCGGGAACATCCACATTGATCCAGTAAGGTTTTGCCTGTGAATCGGAATCTTTTGAAATACTTGAATAATCAGGGATTTTAAATGTATAAGGCAAGTCCATATTCATTTGATGGTAGGCCTTGTGCGGAAATGCAATGCGAAAATAGCCACGTGGCTTTGGTGTGTAATCATGTTTGCACGAAATCATACTCATCATCAATACAACAAGAATGATGACGATTGGTAGTTGCATCCGGTGAATCCTTCTTCCCATATCAGATATTTTCCCCCTTCTCATTTTCATGCGTGATGAATACCCGAATACTCTTGATCCTACGTGCATCTGATTCTTCAATTTGAAACAAAAAATCACCGCACTCAATTTTCTCATTTTTGGCCGGAATTTCTCCCTGAAGTTCCAGTATTAAACCTGCAAGTGTATCTGCATCGCCTTTCTGATCATCAAAGATAGTGTCTGGTACGTCAAAAACTTTGTAGAAATCATTGAGCATTGTTTTCCCGTCAAAAAGATATTCATTATCACTAACCCGCGTATAATACTCTTCGTCTTCGTCAAACTCATCCGCAATGTCACCCACAATCTCTTCAAGTACGTCTTCCAAAGTCACCAGGCCGGATGTACCTCCATATTCATCAACTACGATGGCCATGTGGACTTTATTTTTTTGGAACTCTTCCAATAGTTCGTCAATCTTCTTCGATTCCGGAACATAAAAAGGCGGTCGCAATAATGACTGCCACCGGAAGGTATTTCCTTTGTTGAGGTGAGCCAGTAAATCTTTGATGTACAGTATGCCGCGAATATTATCGAAGGTTTCGGAATAAACCGGAATACGGCTATAACCCGATTCGTTTATCACCCGCATTACTTCCGTATAATCGTCCCTGATGTTGAGAGTCACTAAGTCGACTCTGGAACGCATAATATCCGTTACGCTCTTGTTTCCAAATTTGACAATCCCTTCCAGAATCTCTTTGTCCTCAGTGAACTCCATTTCGTCCGTTAATTCAAGTGCTTTCGAAATTTCGTCGATAGAAAGATATTTCCGGTGTTTCGTGGCCCGTTTGTTGACAAACGCGGTGGATGAAATCAGAATATGATTTAAAGGACGGGTAATTTTTTCAAGCCCGTTTAGCATGGGAGCCATCCTTATAGCAAACGAACGAGGATATTGTGTTGCATACACTTTGGGAATGATTTCACCAAAAAGGAGCAATAAGAAGGTAATGACGACAGCCTGGAATATAAATCCGAAGGTAGGCACCGCCGAAAAATCAATCAACATATTGGTGATGTGAGCCGAAAGAATAACAATACCTATGTTGACAAAGTTATTCCCTACCAGTATGGTGGCCAGCAATTGCTCAGGGATGGTCAGCAGGCGGAGAACAAGAGCGTTTGAGCGGCTCTTGTTCTCTTCCAGCTCGTGTTTATCTTTTGGACCCATGGAGAAAAATGCCACTTCGGATCCTGAAATTAATGCAGAAATAATTAGTAAAAGCAACAGCACCAGGAGCCCAATCAACGTCTCAATCGTAAAAGGATAAAACTGAATATCTCCCAAGTGGGCCCCCGACGGAGGAACTATGTCTGTTTCCAATCTATAAAAATTTTAGTATCAAAATGGTAAATCGTCTTCTTCAACATCTCCGGGAGAATTATCGAAGGTTCCACTGTTTCCATTTGGCTCATTAACGGTAGCCGAAGGGCGTTCAGGTGCTGCGTCGCTCTGGAAATCATCCTTACGGCCCAGCATTTGAAGTGCATCGGCATAAATCTCCGTCATGTACCTTTTGGTTCCGTCTTGCGCATCATAGGAGCGTGTCCGTATCTTTCCTTCGATGTACAGTTGTCTCCCTTTTTGTACGTATTTTTCACATACATCAGCAAGACTCCGCCATGCTACAATGTTGTGCCACTCAGTTGTTGTCACTTTTTCACCGTTCTTGTTGGTGTAGGTCTCAGAGGTGGCTAATGGAAAATTGGCAACTGCTACATTGTTATCCAGGTGCCTGATTTCGGGATCCTTCCCGACATTTCCGACTAAAATAACTTTGTTGATAGACATATTTTAAAGCAATTTTAATGAATAAAATTAAATTTACGAAAACCGATGTTCTTTTCAAAAACCGATTCTCCACCTCTGTAATCTATAAATCTTACTATGATTGAGTTGTCTGAATTTTCTCAGTCAGGTAATTTTCTATTAGTTTCGGTACGGCAAAATTAAAAATATCTTTCAAATAAACCGTTTTTGCCGGATGTTGTACTTCACCACTTTGGAGTTGTATATCGTAAAAATAAGCATGTATTTTTCGATGGCTTAACAGGTGAATGATTTCATCCGATACTGAACGTACCTCAATCTGTGCATCGCTGAAAATTTCATTCCACTCCTTCGATTGTAAAAGTTGTTCCGGTAGTAATATTTCGTATGATTCAATCAGCGGAAGCTGGTACATATTCTTCCAGATGTCCTTTTCGTTCCGTTTTTCAAGCCATATCTTATCATCTTTTCTGATGAAAAAATAATGCATATAGCGATCGAGCACCTTGGTTCTTTTCTCCTTTACCGGGTAGTTTCTCACATTGCTATTTATATATGCCTGGCACATGTCAGAAAGCGGACAGTTGGAACAATCGGGAGAGTTGGGAGTGCACTGCATCGCTCCAAAGTCCATAATGGCCTGATTAAATGTGCCCGGCATATCGGCTGGCAAAACTTCGGCGGCAAGTTCGGAAAAGAGTTTTTTCCCTTTCGACGAGTTGATAGGAGTGTCGATAGCGTATACACGGGAAAGAACCCGGAGCACATTCCCATCGACCGCGGCGTGCGGAGAATTGTAAGCAATGGAAGCAATTGCTCCAGCGGTATATTCACCCACTCCCTTTAATTTTAGCAGGTCTCTGTATTTGTCCGGAAATTTTCCCTCAAACTGTTCCATCACTTGTTTGGCTGCAGCATGCATATTTCGGGCACGTGAGTAATAACCAAGTCCTTGCCACAGTTTTAGTATGTCGTGTTCGTCTGCGAAAGCTAATTTAGAAACGCTTGGATATTGTTCAATAAAACGATGAAAGTAGGCAGTTCCCTGGCTGATCCGTGTTTGCTGAAGGATGATTTCGGATACCCAAATGGTATATGGATCACGGGTTTCGCGCCAAGGAAGCTCCCTGCCGTTATACTTGTACCAGTCAATCAGATGTTTGGCGAATTTGTTCATATATTGTTAAATAACTTAAATTTTAACTCAATCAAGCAAAAATAATTGATTTGTATTTCTTTAATCATACTAAAAAGTCTATCTTTGTTCACCAAAATTTTAAGAAAGAATTGTATAATTAAATTTATAGCAATGACAAAGGCAGATATCGTAAACGAGATTTCGAAGAACACTGGTATCGAAAAAGTTACTGTACAGAAAACTGTTGAAGCATTCATGGAAACTGTTTCAGGTTCGTTGGTTGATGGAAAAAATGTTTATCTGCGGGGCTTCGGTAGCTTTATCGTTAAAAAGCGCGCCGAGAAGACTGCCCGCAACATCTCAAAAAATACCACTATTATTATTCCTGAACACTTCATTCCGGCTTTCAAACCTGCTAAGTCGTTCGTGAATAAGGTTAAGAACAACGTAAAATAATTTTTTAAATCCTGAAATTATGCCGAGCGGTAAAAAAAGGAAAAGACATAAGATGGCGACCCACAAACGGAAAAAACGTTTGCGGAAAAATCGTCATAAGAAGAAGAAGTAATAAGCTTTTTTTAATGGCTTAAAATCGGTAAACCTAAAGTGCAAAAGCGCTTTAGGTTTATTGTGTTTAAGCTTAATTAATTGTATTTGTGTAAAATGAGTAAAGGCCGTGAGTAATGAACTAATTATCGATGTATCACCCTCACACGTAGAAATTGCCTTACTCGAAAACAAAAGACTGGTTGAACTCAACAGGGAGGACAGCAACGCCAAGTTCGCGGTAGGAGACATCTACCTCGGGAAAGTCAAAAAGATTATGCCCGGCTTGAATGCTGCCTTCGTTGATGTAGGCTACGAAAAAGATGCGTTCCTTCATTATTTAGATTTGGGACCTCAGTTCCAAACACTGAACAAATTCCTGAAGCTTGCCGGTTCGAAAAAAAGCAAGTTTGTGCCCGTTTCCAAAATCCAATCGGATCCGGACATCAACAAGGAAGGTAAAATAACCGAGGTCGTTAAACAAGGCCAAAGCATTCTGGTTCAGATTGCAAAAGAGCCCATCTCCACGAAAGGCCCCCGGTTAACTTCCGAAATCTCTGTCGCTGGCCGTAATATGGTTTTGATGCCATTCAGCGATAAAGTTTCTGTTTCACAGAAAATTAAATCGACCGAAGAGAAAAATCGGCTGAAAAAATTGATTCAAAGTATTCGCCCCAAACGGTATGGGGTTATTATTCGAACAGCAGCTGAAGGAAAACGTGTTGCAGAACTGGACCAGGAACTGAAACGACTGGTGGCTAAATTTGAAAATGCCATGGCTAAATTGGGCCGGCACGATGCCCCATCATTAGTTCTGGGAGAACTCGATCGTACCATCGCTATGATTCGCGATGTGTATACACCTGATTTTGGAAGTATCATGATCAATGATCAGGATGCAGCCAATGAAATAAAAGATTATCTGGGCACTATTGCTCCGGAGAAGAAAAAGATTGTAAAATATTACAACGGTCGGGCTCCCATTTTTGAACACTCAGGAATTGATAAACAGATTAAAGCATCTTTTGGTAAAACCGTCTCGTTTAAGAGCGGTGCCTACCTGATTATCGAGCATACCGAAGCATTCCACGTTATTGATGTCAATAGCGGGAACCGGTCAAAGAGCGGAAATCAGGAATCCAACGCCCTGGAAGTTAACCTGGCTGCAGCCGATGAGGTTGCCAGGCAGCTTAGGCTGCGCGATATGGGTGGCATTATCGTGATCGATTTTATCGATATGCATGGTAATGATAACCGTCAGAAAGTTTTCGATAAGATGAAAGAAGCGATGGGTGCTGACAGAACAAAGCACAACATCCTTCCTTTGAGCAAATTCTGCCTGATGCAGATCACCAGGCAAAGGGTGCGGCCCGAAATGAATATTGACACAACTGAGGTGTGCCCGGTTTGTAAAGGAACCGGCAAAGTTACACCAACCGTTCTGTTTACAGACGAAATAGAACAGCGTGTTAAATTCATTTTCGGTGAGCTGGCAAAGAAAAAATTAACGATTCAGTTGCATCCCTATGTGGCTGCCTATTTGACGAAGGGTTTCCCTTCACAAAGGCTACGCTGGATGCTTGAATTCCGAAGGCGGGTAGTAATCGATGAGATTGGCTCGCTTAATTTCCTTGAGTCGAAATACTTCGATGAGAACAAAGAGGAAATTGTATTCTAAAAAGGTTTTAAAGCAGCCCGATCATTAGTCACATGATCGGGCTGTTTTTTTTTATATTTTTGAACTTATTCAAAAATTTAAATACGTTAATAATAGAAACGTGACCTGATGAAAAAATATATTCTCTTTACATTATTCCTGGTGTTGAGTACCATGCCGGTCTTTTCACAAATTCTCGAACCCGTAAAATGGACATTCGAGCAAAAACAGGTGAATGACAGTGTGTATGACTTGATCTTCAAGGCATCGATCGATCAGGGATGGCATCTATATTCTACCGATCTGCCTCCCGGAGGCCCGGTAAAAACATCCATCAATATTGAGCCGAATAATGGCTTTTCATTGGATGGAAAGTTAGATGCCAAAAGCACTATGATCAAGAAATTTGATCAGACTTTCCAGATGGAGTTGGAATATTACGCTCATGAAGCAATTTTTACGCAACGTGTAAAATTGTTGACAGATAAACCTCTGGAGATAAAAGGGACCGTTGAGTTCATGAGTTGTAACGACGAAACCTGTTTGCCACCTACCGAGAAGGATTTTTCCTTTTCGTTTAACGGGGCGAAAAAGGAAGCTGTTGCTGCTCCGGCAGGAGAGAAAACGACTCCGGTTGAACCGATAGAACCGATTGGAACACAGCATCATGGTTTGGGATGGTTCTTTCTGTTCAGTTTTTTGGCAGGACTGGCAGCCATTCTGACTCCTTGCGTTTTTCCAATGATTCCGATGACCGTGTCGTTTTTTATGCATAGCAGCGAATCAAAAGTAAAAGCGAAAATCCAGGCGCTGGTTTATGGCCTGTCTATTATTTTGATTTATACCTTAATTGGAACCATTGTGGCCGTTACGTTAGGGCCAGGTTTTGCCAACTGGCTTAGTACCCACTGGTTGCCGAATACCATCTTCTTTATCATTTTCCTTGTTTTCGCCTTCTCATTTTTTGGAGCATTCGAAATTGTTTTGCCCAGTAGTTGGGTAAACCGGAGCGATCGCAAAGCTGATAAAGGCGGATTCGGCGGAGCCTTCTTTATGGCATTGACGCTGGTGCTGGTTTCCTTTTCCTGTACCGGGCCGATTGTTGGTGCAATTCTGGTTGAATCGGCTGGAGGGATGATTCTGAAACCTGTGATTGGTATGTTTGGTTTCGCGATGGCTTTCGCTTTGCCATTTACATTGTTTGCTTTCTTCCCCCAGTGGCTGAGTAATTTGCCAAAATCGGGCGGATGGCTGAATTCAGTAAAGGTGGTTCTTGGATTCCTGGAACTTGCGCTTGGCTTGAAGTTTCTAAGTATTGCCGATCAAACCTATCACTGGGGAATTTTAGACCGTGAAGTTTATCTGGCTTTCTGGATTGTGATTTTTGCCCTGATGGGATTTTACTTGTTAGGGAAGCTGAAGTTTGCCCATGATAGTGAGGTTCCTCACGTGACCGTTCCCAGGCTGTTGCTTTCAATCATCACATTTTCTTTTGTGGTCTATCTTATTCCCGGAATGTTTGGAGCTCCATTAAAGGCAATTTCCGGGTATCTTCCGCCTATGGCGACACACGATTTTGATTTGCACAAAATCATTCGGGATGAAGTGAAACTGGCTAACAGCACGCAGGATGCTTATGGATTTAAACCCGGAGAATCGACTTTGTGTGAGAAACCCAAATACTCTGATTTTCTGGAGTTGCCGCATGGTCTTCAGGGCTACTTCGATTATGACCAGGGAATGGCTTGTGCCAAGGAACAGCATAAACCGGTATTTATCGATTTTACCGGTCACGGTTGTGTTAACTGCCGTGAAATGGAAGCGAATGTGTGGTCCGATCCACGTGTTTTGGAGCGACTGGAAAATGATTTTGTTATTATCGCTCTATATGTTGATGATAAAACGAAATTGCCCGAAGAGGATTGGGTAAAATCAACCTTTGACGGGAAGATCAAAAAAACGCTGGGAAAGAAATATGCCGATTTCCAGATTTCGCGTTTTGGCGTGAATGCCCAACCTTATTATGTATTACTTGATAATAAGGGTGAAATGCTCACTCAACCGACGGCACGGGACTTAAATCCGGATCACTTTGTTGATTTCCTTGACAAAGGACTGGCAGAGTATAAGAAACGAAATGATGAATAGATAATAAGTTAAACCTTCCGGATTTTTGGAGGGTTTTTCTTTTTTTAGTCGTGTTTATTATAACTTTACTAGGTTTGATTAAACACAAGTGATATGAAAAATCCGAAGATTCTTTTCTGGAATGTAGATACCCAGGTTGACTTTATGGAGCCCGATGGAAAACTTTATGTACAGGGCGCTGAAGAGATTCGACCGGTTCTCGGAGAAATTACCCGGTTCGCCAGTGAAAACGAAATCCGGGTGGTTAACACCGCGGATTATCATTTGATTAATTCAAGTGAAATTTCAGGCACCCCGGATTTTGTCAATACCTTTCCTCCTCACTGCATGGCCGAAACCAAAGGTGCCTTGTATATTCCTGAAACGGATCCGGAACGGCCGGTTATCATTGATTGGAACCAGGAACTAATGTTGGATTCCCGGTTTGACGATCCCGAACGTTTCAGAAATTTACTGATCCGTAAAGACGCTTTTGATGTTTTTGCCGGAAATCCTTACACCGAAAAGATTCTTGATATCATTCAGCCGGATCGAATTTTTGTTTACGGGGTAACCACAAATGTGTGCGTTGACCAGGCGGTTACCGGTTTGGCCGAAAGAGGTAAGGAAGTATTCGTTTTTTCCGATGCCATTAAAGAACTACCCAATATTCCGATGCCTTTCGACAAGTGGAAACAACTTGGTGTAATGATGATTGCATTTAGCGATGTTGAAAAATATCTCGGTTAATTTTCCTGTTTTCGATACAAAAAAATAGAGATAAAAAAAGGATTGCCTGAAGATGCAATCCTTTTCTGTTTCCTAAATATTTTTTAGCTAACCGGATATTCATTTGAGACATCGGTAAGTACTTCAAAGCCGGTTTCTGTGACCAGAATAGTGTGTTCAAACTGTGCCGAAAGTTGGTCGTCGATGGTCCTGGCGGTCCAGCCATCATGTTTGTCTAGTTTCACACGTGGACGTCCTACATTGATCATTGGCTCGATAGTAAAGGTCATTCCCGGTTTGAGTTTTGGGCCGCTGTTTTTCCGCGATGAATGGTCAACTTGCGGATCTTCATGGAATTCTACGCCAACGCCATGTCCACAAAATTCGTAAACTACACTAAAGCCTTGTGAAACGGCATATCTTGAAATAACATAGCCAATATTTCCAAGGTAATTTCCTGGACGAACCTGCTGAATGCCCAAATCCAGGCAATGTTTGGTCACGTCGATTAGTTTTTTTGCGGTTTCAGTAACGTCACCAACGGTGTACATTTTACTGGTATCGCCATAATATCCGTCTAAAATGGTGGTTACATCAATGTTCAGGATGTCACCGTTTTTCAGCGTAATATCCGGTGCCGGGATACCGTGGCACACTACTTCGTTCAGTGAAATACAGCTCGATTTCGGGTAACCGTTATAATTTAAGGTGGCGGGAATAGCTCCGTGGTCTATAATAAATTGATGAATCAGGTTGTCCAGGTGTTCGGTTGTTACTCCTTCTTTGACATATGGTTCAATAAATTTCAGCGTTTCTGCTGCCAGTTTAGAGCTTTTGCGTATGCCGTCAATTTGTTCCTGGTTTTTTATGCGAATGCTCATGTTAAATTATGTTCGATAAATTTTGGCAAAATTGAATAAATTCAGAATCAATTCAAAATAACAGAGGCTACCAGCCTTTTGTTTTGAATAATATTTGAGAAAGGCTACGCAAAGGAGTAATTTACGGTTGCAACCACTGCTTAATCCGTTCTATTTTCTCTGGAAGGGGAATATATCCATCGAGCCAGTGAATTTTGAATCCTTCTCGCTCCATTTTTCGAAACCAGGTCATTTGTCGCTTGGAAAATTGATGAATGGCAGTATTCAGACTTTGAAACATTTCATCATACGAAATTTCGCCGGTCACATACATCGTCAGATATTTGTACTCCAGCCCGTAATAGGTCAGCGATTCGGGCGTAAGTCCGGTCGAAAGCAGTTTTTCCACTTCCTCAATCATTCCATTTTCGAGCCTGTCTTTTAAACGCTGTGTAATGCGTCGACGTCTGGAATCCCGGTCGAATTTAATTCCAACTATCAAACTGTTGATTTCGGGAAAGGATAAATCAATTTCGGGGTGCAGCTGGTAATATTCTTCAATTTCGATGGCCCGAACAGCCCTTTTCTTGTTCTCAATATCGCTGGTGTTGTGCAGCTCCTTGTACCGGGAGAGAATACTGGTGAGTTCTTCCAGTGACATTTTCTGCAGCTCTTTCCGACGAGTCTCGTTTACCGGTACCTGAATCAATTTGTAACCTTTCAGAACTGCTTCGATGTATAATCCGGTACCTCCACACAAAACCGGGAATTTTTTACGATTCTGCATTGAATTGTATACCTTCAGGAAATCGCGCTGGAATTCAAATACATTGTATTGGTAACCTGCATCCGCAATGTCAATCAAGTGATAAGGAACAAGTGTTCCTTCTATAATATAGTCCGAAAGATCCTTCCCTGTACCGATGTCCATCCCGCGGTATACCTGGCGCGAATCGGCAGAAATAATTTCTCCGCCAAGGGATTTGGCCAGATGGGAGGCAACCGCCGTCTTACCGGATGCTGTTGCGCCCAGAATAGTTACCATATTGTATTTTAATGCAGGCATAATACTGTGGAAGGTCCCGATTTTATGTTTAAATATTTTGAGAATGTCAAAATAAGTTATTTTTGTAAAACTAAAGGAAGAATTAATGGATTTAAAAAAACTGGCTTCCGTAATTTTCGAACGTAGTAAGGCGTTAATTCTGCAACCCAAAGAGGAGTGGAAGACCATTCTTGACGAGAATGTGACCATGAATCTGGTTGTTCGCAATTATTTATTGCCTTTGCTGCTGATGTCTACCCTGGCATCGTTGGTGGGACGCATCATTCAAAAGGTCAATATCGGGCTGGACGGAAGTTTGTTGCTGGCGGATGGATTACGTGAATTTTTTGGATTTCTACTTGCGGTGTATGCCAGTACTTATTTAGTGAATGAGCTGATCAAAAGTTTTGGAGGGGAGAAAAATTTGAGGAGATCAGCCAATCTGGTCATTTATTCAACCACCCCATCATTAATTGTTTCGATGGTGACCGGATTGATACCTGCATTGTATCCGCTTGGAGTATTGGGACTGTACTCGTTTTACCTGTTTTTCGTAGGGATTCCCATATTATTCGATGATATACCGGAGCAAAAACATATTGGATTTTTTCTCACCTCAGTTTTACTAATGATTATTGTCTTTGCCTTCATCCGTTATTTTCTGACTACCTTCCTGATGGCGTTTGCCTAGGGCACGAATTTTGCACTTCTATTATTAAAGGAGAAAGATGGCAATACAGCAAAAAATAAATATAAAGAACCGAAGGGCCAGTTTTGAATATGAGTTTGTCGATAAATTCATAGCAGGTCTGGTTTTGTTAGGTACCGAGATTAAATCCATACGTCTTGGAAAAGCGGGACTTTCCGATGCATACTGTTATTTTATGAAAGGTGAACTGTATGTAAAAAACCTTCATATTTCAGAATATGCTTACGGAACGCATTATAATCATGAAACACGTCGCGAACGCAAGTTATTGCTGAATAAAAAGGAACTGCGAAAGCTGGAACGGAAAATCAAAGAGACGGGATTGACCATAATCCCTACAAGATTATTCCTGAATGATCGAGGGTTGGCGAAATTGGAGATTGCTCTTGCCCGCGGTAAAAAACAGCATGATAAACGCGAAACATTAAAACAAAAAGATGCCAGACGGGAAATGGACCGCATGCGGAAAGTATAACCGGGAACTTAAAGGCGGTTTACCTGTCTCGAAAGTTTATGGGTAAAACATCAAAACCTTTTCCTAAAAACATCAAGACTTTTTTCTCAGAACATCAAGATGTTCTCGCCAAATTGTCAAGACATTTTTTTAAAACATCTTGACAGTTTTCAGAAACGTCTTGATCTTTTTCCCCAATGTCCTTACTTTATTATTTCGTAACACTTTGGCATTGCCGATGGAATCCGGAATAAAGGTCCCGGGCTTGACCATATCTTCCGGATTGGAGTCAGTATTTGCTTTTTCAAATTAAGACCTTGTTGCTTCGTTGAGTGGTTTAATTAGGCAACGCTAACTCCACACTGTCCGGATGAATCAGTGGTTCACCTTTGTAGCGAAGCAATAATTGCGCTACAGCAAGGGTATCTTTTTCGCAATACCTGGCAATGCGCTCCAAATCATCCTGTTCGTAATAAACTTCGGCTACCTGACTTCCGTCAATGTCGTCTTTGGGGGTGGGAATATCGAAGACAGCGCATAGCAGGTTGAGCGAAGTGTAATGCTTGTAGTCACCGAACTTCCACAACTGCATGGTGTCTATCAGGGTGTCCCGAATCTCCCATGGTTTGGCTCCCGCGATATCGAGTATTTTCGGGAGTTTAAGGCCATGAATCAACATGCGGCGTGCTATCCATGGAAAATCAAATTCCTGACCGTTGTGAGCACAGAGTTTATGAACCGGATTGGCCGTAAATTTTTCCAACATATCGGCAAAATCAATCAGCAATTGCCGCTCATCATGGCCATAAAATGATTTAACGCGGTAAACCCTTTGTTTGCTTTTACTATTCCGGTATATGGTCCCGGCCGAAATGCAGATAATTTTTCCAAATTCGGCATAAATACCGGCGCGCTGAAACAAACTTTCCGGTGAATCATCTTCAGAACCAATATTGGCAGCTTTTTTCGTCCACTGTTCCTGCAAACGTTCGGGCATGCTGTCCAGCGATTTTGCCAGTGGTACGGTTTCAATATCAAGGTAAAGTACGTGTTCAGGTTTCAGGTGGTCGAGCATAAGTGGTTGGTTTTAGGCGTTATCGTTCAGGTGCTTTTCAATATATTGGGTAATAATATCGATGGCTACTGTGTTTTGGCCTCCCTGTGGCACAATGATGTCAGCATAACGTTTGGTGGGTTCGATGAACTGCAAGTGACTCGGCCGCACCGTCTTTTCGTATCGATCCAGTACCTGTGAGACATTTCGTCCCCGCTCTATGATATCGCGCTGGATCACACGGGAAAGCCGCAGGTCGGCTTCGCAATCCACAAAAATCCGGATATTCATTAAATTACGAAGCTCCTCGTGAGCCAGGCAAAGAATACCTTCTACGATGATTACCTTTTTCGGATTAACAGGAATGGTTTCTTCGGCGCGTGTACAGGTGAGATAGGAATAAATGGGTTGTTTTACCGTGTGCCCTTTTCGCAATTGCCTGATGTGTTCTGCCAGAAGCTCGAATTCGATAGCATCGGGATGGTCGAAATTGATCTTCTGACGCTCATCCAGCGGAATATCGCTGTTATCACGGTAGTAGGCATCTTGTGCCAAAAGGCCTACATCGCCTTCCGGAAGTCGCTCAATAATTTTTTTTACAACAGTTGTTTTACCTGAGCCGGTTCCTCCGGCAATTCCAATCACAAGCATGTTTGCGTTTTATCTGTTCAGTAAGTATTTCAATCCGTTTTTCACATGATTAAACCAAATATATCAATCTTCGTTAAATCTATGGGTTAATTCATGGTACCATTTTAAAAAAAGAGGCTGTAAAATTATAAAGTATTAATTTCGCAAAAGAAATTTGGAACAACAATAAAAACCATTTCTATTATGATTAACCATACCGTGCTGTTTAAACTCAAAGAATTTAATTCGGCTTCTGCTAAAAAAGAAGCACTTGAACGTTTGTCCGGTGCCCTTCTCGATTTGAAAAATAAAATTTCCGAGTTGAAGCATATCGAAGTAAATCCGCATTATACGCTGGACGCTCCCTCATTCGATATTTGTCTGATAACGCATTTTGACAGTATCGCCGATTTGGATGTTTATCGGGTGCACCCCGAACATTTGAAGGTTGTTGACCTTGTGAAAGAGTTGACAACGGAACGTGCAGCTGTCGATTTCAATTTCTGATTCCGTTCGAAAACCAGGATTGATTCAAACGAAAGCTAATCAGTCCTGAGAGAACGTGAAAACCAACCGAATAGTCAACATCGAAAAAAGGAAAACGTGCAAGATTTATATCCATTTAAGTTTACCCCGATTTTAAAAGACAAGATTTGGGGAGGAGAGAAGTTGAAACAAATCCTGAACAAGGATTTTTCGCCACTACCAAATTGCGGTGAATCGTGGGAAATATCAGGTGTTCAAGATGAAATTTCCGTGGTAGCCAACGGATTCCTCGAAGGAAATAATCTGGAGGAGCTCATCGAAATTTACATGGGAGAGCTTGTTGGTGAAAAAATTTATGAGAAGTTCGGGGTGGAATTTCCTTTACTGGTCAAATTTATCGATGCCAATGACGATTTATCCATTCAGGTACATCCCAATGATGAAATGTCCAGGGAACGGCACAACGCTTTCGGGAAAACCGAAATGTGGTATGTGGTTCAGGCGGATGACGGCTCTGAATTGATTTCCGGTTTTAACCAGAAAGTAGATCAGAAAAAGTATCTGGAACACCTCGGGAATAACAACCTGATGGAAATCCTGAATACTGAAAAGGTGAAAGCCGGGGACGTATTTTTCATGCCGGCGGGAAGGGTTCACGCCATCGGGAAAGGAATTGTCGTCGCTGAGATTCAGCAAACTTCAGATGTTACTTACCGCATTTACGACTACAACCGGAAAGACGATAAGGGAAATACGCGGGAATTGCACACCGACCTGGCATTGGATGCCATCGATTACAGCTTCGAAAAAGATTACCGGACGCACTACCATATTCATAATAATCAGTCGTCTGAATTGGTGAGTTGTTCCTATTTCACAACTAATCTGCTGAATCTTACCCATTCGGTTGAAAAGGACTACAATGATTTGGATTCCTTCATCATTTATATGTGTCTTGAAGGAGGATATGCCATTGGTTGGGGTGAAAACAATGCGATGGAAGTAGCCAAAGGTGAAACTATTCTGGTGCCGGCTTCAGTTGAGAATTTCATATTGGTACCTAAAGACGGGCAGCCGGTGAAATTATTGGAAGTTTACATTAAGTAAAATATATCGAAGGGAAACTCACCAGGAGATTCCTTCCTTTTTTCTAAAAACATAATTGCTTTATGCAGATTAAAAGCGCCAAGTTTGTTATCAGCAACACCGACCCTACTAAATGTCCGAAAAGCGAGCGGCCGGAATATGCATTTATCGGCCGCTCAAATGTGGGAAAGTCGTCGCTGATTAACATGCTGACTAATCATAAAAAACTTGCCAAAACTTCTTCGCAGCCGGGAAAGACTCAACTCATTAATCATTTTCTGATTAATGATGAATGGTACCTGGTCGACTTGCCCGGATATGGTTTTGCTAAAGTCATGCGTAACCAGCGCAGCAAGTGGTTGAGTTTTATCCGGGAATACATGCTTTCGCGGAAAAATCTTTACTGTGTGATGGTGCTGATTGATATTCGGCTGGAACCACAGGAACTTGACATGGACTTTATGAACTGGCTTGGTGTGAGTGGTATTCCGTTTGCTATGGTGTTTACCAAGGCTGACAAATTAGGAAAAACTCAGCTGGATAAAAATCTGGCGGCTTATCGTCGCGAAATGTTGAAAAGCTGGGAGGAATTGCCTCCTCAATTTGTCACGTCGGCTACGTCGGAAGCCGGACGAGATGAGCTTCTTAGCTTTGTACAGCAGATAAACGATGGTAATTACAGGTAGGTTGACTCTGCCTGACTGACCAATTCCCCGTGTGCTATATTTTTGATAAAAAGTGATTTTACACATTTAGTAGTTGAGGCATAATTGTTACATTTGCGCACCTGGACTACATGCAACTTCAAAACTTGAAAATCAGAGGAAATGGCTGGAAATGCTCCCATCAAAATCTTTTCAGGAACACAAACCCGTTATCTTGCAGAAAGAATATCCGTCAGCGCTGATGTGCCTTTAGGCCGTTCATCATGCCCGGTTTTTTCAGACGGCGAATTTGAGCCGTGTTATGAAGAGACCATTCGCGGTTCACACTGTTTCATTATTCAGTCGACTTTCCCGCCGGCTGACAATATTCTGGAACTTTTGCTGATGATTGATGCTGCCAAGAGGGCTTCTGCATACAAAATTATCGCGGTTATGCCATATTTCGGGTACGCCCGTCAGGACAGAAAAGACAAACCCCGTGTTTCCATTGGGGCCAAGCTGATGGCAGACATGCTTTCGGCTGCCGGCATTGACCGGTTGATTACCATGGATTTACACGCCGATCAGATTCAGGGATTCTTTGACGTCCCGGTTGATCACCTGACGGCTTCAACCTTGTTTATTCCGCATATCCGGAAAATGAATCTGGAGGATCTGGTGGTTGCTTCACCTGACGTGGGTGGTACCAAACGAGCCAATACCTACGCCAAATTGCTTGGAACCGATATGGTGATTTGCCATAAATCGCGGAGCCAGGCCAACGTAGTGGGCAACATGACGGTAATAGGAGATGTGAAAGGCAAGGATGTGGTGATTATTGACGACATGATTGATACCGCAGGAACCATTGCCAAAGCAGCCAACCTGATGAAAGAAAAGGGGGCCAAAAGTGTAAGAGCCTTTGCCACCCATGCCGTACTTTCAGGCCCGGCATACGAACGCATCGACGAATCGGATCTGGATGAAATTTATTTTACCGATTCCATTCCGTTACGGAAAAAATCGGATAAGATTAAGATTCTTTCATGTTCCGGTTTGATTGCCGATGTCATTCAGAAAGTATACAAGAACGAATCAATCAGTACTTCGTTCATTTAATGATAATTGACTGAATTAATCAGTCGGAAAACTTCTGAGGCGCCGATTTACTAAATCACGATTGAAAATTCAATTAACGTGAAGTTTTCATCTGATTATTTGCTATATTTGCGCCCGATTTTGCAGCATACCTTTACTGGTGTGATGCGGATACCTTCCTCAATTTGGAGGGAAATCTGAGTAAGCACTTAAAAAATTAATTAATTTATTCACAATGAAAACGTTTGAAGTAAAAGGTACTGCCCGTACAGCAGTAGGAAAAAAAGATACCAAAAAACTGCGGGCCGAAGGTAAAGTTCCCTGTGTACTTTATGGTGGCGAAGAAGTAATTCACTTTACCGCTGAAGCAGGTGAATTCCGTCATCTGATTTATACCCCCAGTGTTTATCTCATTAACTTCGACATTGATGGGAAAAAATACCAGGCTTCGATGCAGGATATTCAATTCCATCCTGTAACTGACGAAGTTCAGCATATCGACTTCCTGCGTATTACGGATGATAAACCGGTGAAAATCGATATTCCTGTAAAACTGACTGGTTATGCTAAAGGTATCCAGAAAGGTGGACGTCTGAAAACCAACCTGCGTGTTTTGCGTGTAAAAGGTTTGGCTAAGGATTTGCCTGATACCATCAAAGTGGATGTAACCAATCTCGACCTGGGTGCAAGTATTCGTGTAGGCGAAGTATCTGTTGAAGGTCTCGAAATTTTGAATACCAAATCCGTACCGGTAGCCAGCGTGGTTATTACTCGTGCAGCTCGTGCAGCAATGACCGCAGCAGCCAAAGGCGGAAAATAATAAAACATTTGTGTTTTGAAGTACCTGATAGTAGGTTTAGGAAATATCGGGGACGAATATCAAAATACCCGACACAATATCGGATTTAAAATATTGGATACCCTTGCCGGGGTGTCCAATATTTCTTTTAGCGATAAGCGTTACGGCGCTGTTGCTGAAATGAAGCATGCCGGTCGCACCTTCATTCTGCTGAAACCTTCCACATACATGAATCTCAGTGGTAAGGCTGTTCAATACTGGATGCAGAAGGAGAAAATTCCCATTGATAAAGTACTGATACTGGTCGATGATTTGGCATTACCTTTGGGCAAAATCCGGTTGCGTTCCAAGGGTAGCGATGCTGGTCACAATGGTCTGAAAAATATTAACCAGGTGTTGGGACGTCAGGATTATGCGCGATTGCGTTTTGGTATTGGCGACGACTTTCCGCAAGGTTATCAGATTGAACATGTGCTTGGAAAATGGTCGAGGGAAGAAGAGAAAATCCTTCCGGATAGAATCGATCTTTGTATCGACATCATAAAATCATTTGCCATGATTGGCGTTCACCGAACTATGAGCCAGTTCAATAACAAATGAACATTGCCGGAACAACCGGCATTTTTTAATTTAGTACCATGGAAGATCAGGTTCGCATAGATAAATGGCTGTGGGCTGTGCGGGTATTCAAAACCCGGAGTCTGGCTACTGAAGCATGCAAAAAAGGACGTGTAACCATTGCTGGTCAATCGGCGAAACCCTCGCGGGTGCTAAAGCCCGGCGAAGTGGTAGAGGTACGGAAAAATCCGGTAACGTATTCCTATAAAGTCAAGCAGCTTATTCAGAAACGTGTGGGAGCAAAACTGGTGCCTGAATACATGGAGGATATTACACCTGCTTCGGAACTGGAAATACTGGAAATGCAAAAAAATATGAGCTGGTTTGAGCGTGAACGCGGAACCGGCCGGCCAACAAAAAAAGATCGCCGCGATATTGACCGCCTCAAGGGTGACAGGTAGACTTTTACTTTCATCGGACAAGTCTTTTCTTATTATCTCAAAATTTTATTCCATGCTAATTGCTCGTCAGAAACGTAAAGAGAATATTGTTGAATACATCCTCTACATGTGGCAGATCGAAGATTTGATTCGTGCTCATCAGTTCGATATGGTTCGTATTCGTGAGAATATTGTGGACAAGTTTGATAGTAAAGATGGAGAGAAGGAGGAAATTTTCCGCTGGTACGAGAATCTGGCGATGATGATGGAGCGCGAGAATATCAGGGAAAGTGGACATTTGCAAATCAACCGGAACCAGGTGAATGATTTGTACGAGTTCCATTTGCTGGTGATGAAAAGTGGTCAGCTCCCTCAATATGATATGTTATTTCGTCAGGCTAAGCCATTCATCGACGAGTTTTCGGCAAAAGCCGGAGGTGCCGGCGAGAATGATATTGAGACGAGTTTGAATGCCTTATACGGCGTGCTTTTATTGAAATTGAAAGGAGATCAGGTGTCTTCTGGTACGCTGTCATCGGTGAAAATGTTCAGCCAGGTTTTGGCTCATCTGGCCCACTATTACAAACAATACGAAAGCGGAAAACTGGAGTTGTAATTTCCTTTCCGGTTAATCCATAAAACGGTGAGCTGTCTCCTGTGCCGGAATTTCGCAAAATTCTTTTTTCCCAAACCAACGGTACCGGTTTCGGGCTATCCAATGGTAAAAGTAATCGCGCAAAGAAACTGGCAATACTTCAAAAAAGACTAACCATCGCCAGGGAACTTTCAAACTCCGGGCGATTTTAAGTGCCGCTGTAGAGGCGGTATAAACCCTGTTGTTTTCAATCAGCACCACACTGTCTGCGTCTTCCGGCAGGGAGTATTTATGACGGATTCCGGTAGCAAATTTGCCCTGTAGTGGAGCGAACCGGTAGTGAGGCTTTTGTTCATATTTCATAATAAACCGGACAGAAGCATTGCATAAATTGCAGACTCCGTCATAAAGAATTACCGGTTCAATTATCTCTCCGCTCATATCTCATTTTTATTTACGAGACTGGTAGTCATCAACAATGCCTTCGGCGAGCCAATCGGCCAGTGCCTGACGGTTATCAGGGTAAATAAGCCGTTGTTGATCGCGCGAATGGTTGATGTTTCCCATTTCGATATAAACAGCGGTGGGATTGGTTTGTGTCAGCATGTACAGCCGTCGGCTTGATACGGTTCCGTTGTAGCCCCGGTTGGGCTGATTTTCCTTGTACTTTGCCTGCATGGTGCTTCGCATGTTTTCCGCGAGCTGTTTTCCGCTTTTGCTTTTTTCGTAATGATAGAAAAAGAGGTCGATGTTCCTGTGACGATTTCGTGCGTCAACATGGATAATAATGCACCTTTTGTATGAAGATGATGGATCTTTCCGGTAGAGTTCATTTACGGTAGCCACTCGCTGTCTTAACCGTAAAATCTGGTTCAGCGGAATTTTCTGATGTGGATAACAATATTCATCCGATCGATTTTCCAGATAGTAGTCATCACGGATGCCATCTTCCGGGTCCCGAATGATGAAGTACACTTTGGCGCCGTGTTGCATCAACGATCTTCCCAGCCTCAATGTAACATCATAGGCATATTCATCTTCGGTAAGACGATGATCCCCGATTTTACCCAGCGCTCCCGGATCGGGACCACCATGACCACTGACAAGGTAGAATACAGCACCTTCCAGTTTCCGGTTTCCAATCTTTACTTTTTCGTATTTCTTTCCCAATAAAGGTTCATCGATATACAAGTTGGCTACCGGAAGCAAATAACTTCTTCCTGTATACAACGAATTGTTTGGACCCAGTTTCGACTTATTCAGCTCGATAAACTTATTCAGATATTCGCCTGCTGGCAGTCCGTTCCGATTCAGTAAATTATATATTCCATCACCCTTTTGCGCTTTTACTTCCGGATAACCAGAATTTTGGGCGTAACTGCTACCGAACCAAAATAAAATGAAGATGGTATGAATGGTTATACGAATGAAAATGGATGGTTGATTGGGAGTTGTTTTACGCATCAGGTTGGAGCCTTTTTTTAATCCTACTTCACTTTTCACTAAAATAACCTCTGATTCAGACAAAACCAACATGTTCGTTGAGGTATTTTTTAATTAAACTCTTTGCTCAATAAATGGTTTAGTGAATGTTTTGTTATTTTGAAACGTTATTAAAAGGCTTAGGTCTTATCCACTAATGAAAATTGAAAATATGAGGAAATTTTTTCTGTTGCTGGTATTTGCTTTGCTTTTCGCATCCTGCAAGCAACATACAGCAACGGTCGACCAGGTACAGTACCAAAACATCAAACTGGATTCTACGCTAAAGGTATCAGCCGATCCCAAAATTGAAGCTCAAATTAAACCTTACCGTGATAGTCTTCAGGCTCAAATGTCACAAAAACTATGTATGGCGTCTGAGGATATGTTTGCCGGTCGCCCCGAGAGCCTGTTAGGCAATTTTGTTTCCGATTTGGTGCTTGCGGAAGGGAAAGCTTTCTGTCAAGAGAAATATCCGGATATCCATCCGGTGGTGAGCTATATGAACCGGGGAGGTTTTCGGGCTCCTATCCCGAAAGGGGAAGTAACTGTTAAGACAATTTTTGAACTGATGCCATTTGAAAACGAAGTGGTTTTGCTAAAGTTGAAAGGCAGCGATCTTCGCCGTCTGATGAATCATATGGCATCGAGAGGAGGAGAAGGTGTAGCCGGAATGCGTTTTGGTATCCGCAAGGATAAAGCCATAAAATGCATGGTTGACGGGGCACCGCTTGATAACGACAAAACTTACTGGATGGTTACCAGTGATTACCTGGCGGATGGAGGAGATGGTAGTAAATCGCTTTCGAAAAATTTGCAGCGGGTGAATACAGGTATTAAGCTACGTGGTATGATTATCAATCACATGAAAAAATTGGGAGACGAAGGAAAAATGGCCACAGCAAAACTTGACGGGAGGATTTATCATGCAAAATAGGAGAACATTCATTAAAAATCTGGCAGCTGGCTCGGTTGGCGTCAGTCTTTTGGGAAAGGCTGCCGTTTCGATGGCCGCAGAGAGCGATGAATATACAAAACTTACCGTACTTCATACAAACGATTGGCATTCGCATATTGATCCTTTTCCTGCTGACGATCCCAGGCATGCGAATGAAGGAGGAATAGCCCGTCGCAGCGCTTTGATTAATGAAATACGAAAAGAGGAAGACAATATTCTATTGCTCGATGCCGGTGATGTTTTTCAGGGAACTCCCTATTTCAATTTTTATAAAGGAAAACTTGAG
>ENA-ORXD01000525-ORXD01000525.1-sediment-metagenome-genome-assembly--contig:-NODE-525-length-47194-cov-9.240062_pt1 | contig 47194 bp, 34 predicted proteins | sample MGYA00237862_ERZ511471 | MGnify/ENA metagenome assembly ERZ511471
CCCAGTTGATTTTCTTTTTCATAAGCGTCAAATTTAAATTATTATCTTAAATTTGACACAGTTCGTAGAACAGTCTCAATATTACTAACTTGCATACATTATATCTCTTGCAATTTCTGTTATGAAACTAATTTTCGCACTGATTTTAGCACTCTTTTTTTATACAACATGTATATTTTCTCAGGAAGAGGCTGCAAGTATTTATTTTTACCGTCCCCTGTCATATAAAGGAGCTGCAATGGCCATTAAGGTATCTGTGGATGGAAAATACATCGGCAAGCTCCAGTTAGGTGAGAGACTTTTATATAAAACAAGTAACTTTAATACACGGAAGCTGTATTTTGAGATGGTAAATTTGAATAAGGAAATCATGGTTGATCTTAAGCCCGGTAGTGAAACATACATACTGCTTGAACTGGGGTTTATGGATCTTGATTGTCGTCTCATGGAACTATCTGCAGGCCGGAATGATTTCAACAATCAGAAGAAATTCAAAAGGAATACCGAACCTTTTCTTGTATCAGAGTCCATATTGCCCACTGATCACCTGACTGACAATGCAGTTATAAGTATTCCCTCTGAAAGCCCCTCCCTGCCCCAGGTACAGGCTAAAGAAAAACCTGTTGTCAAAGAGGTCTCTGAAACATACACCGGAAAGAGGCTTGCGTTGATCATCGGGAACAGTTCATATCAGCATGCCGGATATCTCAGGAATCCGACAAATGATGCGGAGGACATTGCTAGAACCTTGAAAGAACTGGGGTTTGAGGTAATGTTATTCACCAACCAGGACATGAAAAGCATGAAACAGGCTATTGATGCCTTCGGGTTGAAACTGAATAATTACGATGTAGGACTGTTTTACTATGCTGGCCATGGTGTGCAATCAAAGGGCTTTAACTATTTTATCCCTGTGGATGCGAACCTGCAAACCGAAGCACAGGTGGAATTCGATTGTGTCAGAACAGACCGGCTACTCAGTCTTATGGAAGATGCAAATAATACAACCAACATTATTATCCTGGATGCCTGTCGTGATAATCCGTTTGAAAGAAGCTGGCGCCGCTCGGCCACCGGCAGCGGACTGGCATTCATGGATGCACCATCAGGGTCACTGATCGCCTATGCTACAGCGCCTGGCAGGACTGCATCGGACGGACACGGAAGAAACGGATTATATACATCCGCCCTTCTGAAATATCTTAAAGAACCGGGCATCGGCATTGAAGAAATGTTTAAAAAAGTAAGGGAGGAAGTAAGTAATCAATCAGATAAACAACAAATTCCATGGGAATCTACCTCTCTGGTGGGTGCATTTTATTTTTCAGTTAAGTGATTCATGTCCTGACCGTTAAGATGTCTCTCTATTGCTTTTACTATGATGAGTCGCCGCAACGATAACGTTATTTATTAAAAAGTTTATCCGCAGGGCAACCCAATTTCCTCTGTTTACAATACCTGCAGGTGAGATTTCCCCTTATGAAACCATTTCCTGATGTTGTTAGGATGACCAAAAGCAATATATAAACCAGCAGAGTTATTTCAAATTTCATGATCAGGAGTACGATTCCCACGATAACAGGAATAAATGAAACCAGCATATCAGGTATCATATCCTTCCAGGTCATATCACAGGTATAAAACTCTGATATCTCCCCTTTTTTGAAAAACCACGAACTAAGCCGGCCTTTCCCGAATCCGCATGCTTTCCCCCAGTAATAGCATTTAGTACAATGATTTTTTATCAGTCTGTATTCAAGGAATAAAACATAAAGCAGGTATAGTAATGCAAATAAAAGTCCCAGCCTGAAAATGATCAGGAAACCAAAAGTATATACAGCCAGGGAAAACAAAACCGAAACCATCACAATCCATGAAGGAAAGTTTTCGAAAGATTTTTCATTTTCCATATGAAAGGTGTTTTTGCAAAGTTATTTATTATTATGAGTTCGATATACCAGATCTTTACATTTTGCATAAGTCAATTTAAGTGTTATATTTGCAATTCGCGAATCACGAATAAATACTAATAATGAAGAAACATAATGGAATGCGGCCGCAAGACATTGTAGTATTGCTTAAAATAATATCAATGCAGAATCAAGAATGGCGTAATATTGATATTGCTAATGCACTTAATTTAAGTCCGTCAGAAGTATCTGAAGCTTTGAACAGAAGTAAGTTTGCAAAACTAATTGATAGTAAAAAGAAAAGAATTAATCCAAATTCATTTAAAGAGTTTTTAGTTTATGGATTAAAGTATGTATTCCCTGTTGAACCAGGAGCAGTTGTCCGAGGAATACCAACTGCACATTCTGCACCTCCAGTTAGTGAAAATATTTCTCAGGGTGGAGATATATATGTTTGGCCTTATTCAAAGGGAATAAAAAGAGGGCAGGCAATAGAGCCTCTATATAAGAACCTGCCAAAGGTTGTTCAGAAAGACAAATCTTTATATGAATTACTTGCGATTACTGACACTTTAAGAGTTGGTCGTGCGAGAGAAATTAAAATTGCAATAGAAGAATTAGAAAAAAGAATGAAATATGCCAAGTGACAATATTGAAATGCTGCAAATTGTGGCAGATGGATTAGGAGATTTAAAAGACGAAATAATATTTGTTGGAGGAACTGTTGCAGAATTATATGCAGATGATCCTGCTTCATCAGATATCAGGCCAACACAGGATGTAGATTGCATAATTGAATTAAGTTCATATAGGGAATATGCAAAACTTGAAGAAGACCTAAGAACCAAAGGGTTTGAAAATGATAAATCGCAAGGTGCCCAAATGTGCAGATGGAATTATAAAGACATTAAAGTCGATGTAATGCCTACAGATGAGAATATCCTTGGTTTTAATAATCAATGGTACATTGGTGGCATAGTGAATAAAATTCCCAAAACGCTTCCTAATGGTTCTGAAATATTTGTGTTTCCTCCTTCTTACTATTTAGCTTCAAAGTTTGAAGCTCATAATAATCGTGGAGGAAATGATTTAAGGCAAAGTCATGATTTTGAAGATATTATTTATATCCTTGATAATTGTTCCAGCATAATAGAAGACGCCAGAAATGCAGATGAGAGTGTTAAAAAGTATTTAAAAACAGAATGCGAAAGGTTATTTGCAAATGGTGGACTATCTGAGGGAATTGAAAGTGCATTGCCATATGGATCAGATTCAGATAGAGTCGAAATTATTGAAGATTTGTTACTTGAGATTGCTAGTTTTTAATACTCAGTTAATTCAATGTTAAAAGCCCGCATTAATGATGAGATCAACTGATAATTCAGCTACTTTTGTGACCCGGATTCCCTTTTTATTAATGTATTAGCGGAATCAGGATAATACCGGTAAAATATTATACCTTTGCCGGCTGAAAACTATCAGGATAGCCTGATAGTTGTTACCAGTCGTTTACATTGTTGAATTATAAAGCTTTCTAAATATTATACAGGGAATGAAAAAGTTGGGTTTTTTTGTTGTTCTGATTGCATGTTTTTTTGTATTCGATACACCATCTCTGAGCGGACAACCGCAAAATCCGGAGATGTCGGGTGCACCTTTATCAGGAAATATAACCGGAAAAATTCTGGAAGCAGGAAGTAAAGTCCCCCTTGAATTTGCCACCATCGCTGTTTATAAAGAAGTTGACTCTTCCCTTGTAACCGGAGGGATTGCCGATAATAGAGGAAATTTCAATGTTAGCCCCTTACCTCCGGGAAAATATTATATTGAGATCAGGTTTATGGGATACGAGAATTATCATAAAGATGGTCTGGTGATTACCCGGAACAATTCAAATGTTGATCTCGGGGTTCTGCACCTCAGTCCGGTTGCGGAAAACATCTCGGAAGTTACCGTTACCACCCAAAGTAAAGCCATTGCTTATGAAATTGATAAAAAAGTCCTTGACCCGTCATTTTTTCCCACTTCAGCCAGCGGAACCGCTATTGATGTGCTGGCCAACAGTCCTTCTGTAACAGTGGATATCGAAGGCAACGTTTCCCTCAGGGGTAGTTCCAGTTTCACAGTACTTATTGACGGCAGACCTACACCCTTCAGCGCTGCCGACGCACTGGAACAAATCCCTGCCAGTATGATCCGTAATATTGAGATTATTACCAACCCTTCGGCAAAATTTGATCCCGACGGAAATGCAGGTATTGTAAATATAAACACAAAAAGGAGCCGCCTGGAAGGCGTCAGCGGGATCGCCAACTCATCTGCCGATTCACGCGGATCTCTATCGGGAGATATCTTGTTGAATTACAGGACAGGGAGATTTAATTTTTACGTCAGTGCCAATGTGGCCGACCGTCAGGGCAGTGGAACCTCTGTTGCAGAAACAATGACCATTGACAGTATCATCAGTAATACCAGATCGTTTGGGGAAGGTGGCAGAGGAGGTAAATCATACTCCCTGAAATCAGGTTTCGATTATTATATTAACAATTATAATACCCTGACATTCAACGTGGATATAAACAGCAGATCGAGATATTATAAATCTTCTGTTTTCTTCGAGGAATCCAATTCCACGGGATTCTTCCTGGAATCATTTACAGATAACAACAACACCCGTTCAGGAAAAGAAATGGCACTCTCACTCGACTATAAAAAAACATTTAAACAGGAAGGGCGGGAACTCACGGGATTTATATACTTCGAGAAAGAAAAGGACAATGAATACTCCTGGTATTATCAGTATGACGGAGACGATATTCTGATTAACGGACTCAGAAGCTGGGAGGTTGGACCCGGGGGAACCGACTTCAGGGCAAAGATTGATTATATCCATCCTTTCTCAGGAAAGAAAAAACTGGAAACGGGAATGCAAACCCGGATCAGCAGGGAACCGGAATGGAATGATGTACACTGGTTCTCTTCTCTGCCGAATGACTATAAACCTTCTCCCTCATCTCCCTATTATTCAGACACTGACTTCTCACGTGATATACATTCATTATATGGGATCTTCAGTAACTCCAACACCCTCTGGGGATACCAGCTGGGAATGCGTACTGAATACACCCACCGGACAATGACATACAGTGGCAGTGAAGAGGACTATGTAGTTAACAGGCTGGACTTTTTCCCAACAACACATGTCTCCCTTAACCTCCCCCATGACCAGCAGATGATTGCAAGTTATACCAGGAGGATTGAACGCCCCAGGGGATATTCACTGGAACCCTTCATTACTTACGAAAATGCATATAGTGTGAGAAGAGGTAATCCTTCCATCTTGCCCGAATATATTGATTCCTATGAACTTGGATATCAGAAGCAAATAAAGGACGGCTTTTTTTCTGCCGAACTGTACTTCAGGCAAACCAATAACAAAACTGAAAGAGTGCAAAGTGTATATGAACCAAATGTTATTATGCGGAGTGTCGCTAATGTCGGAACCGACTATTCTCTCGGAACAGAGTTAATGTTTAACTATAAACCTTTTAGATGGTGGATGCTTAACCTTATGGGAAATATCTATAACTACAGACTTGAAGGAGAATTTAGCGACCTGAAAATCAGCACCTCAAGTAATAACTGGAGCAGCCGTTTTAACAACACTTTCATGCCCTGGAAAAACACCAGGTTGCAGGTAAACGTAATGTACAACAGTCCTACGGTAACCCTGCAGGGACGAAGGGAAGGGTTTACGTACACCAACCTGGCTATACGTCAGGATTTCCTCAACAACAAACTCAGTGCAACATTTGGGATACGCGATGTGTTAAATACTGCAAAATTTGAATACATATCCGAAGGCCCGGATTTCAGTTCCTACAGGAAATTTGATCTTGATTCCCCCATTTTTTCCTTTTCTCTCTCATTCAGGATAAATGATTTCAAACCGCAACGACAGCAGAACGGGAATGGCGAAGGAATGATGGATATGGAGGGAGATGGGATCGAGTGATTGAGTGATTGAGTGATTGAGTGGTTACGTGGTTACGTGGTTACGTGGTTGCATAGGGACGCACGGCTGTGCGTATCTGTTGATTGAGGCGGAACAGATAAAGCTGATTTAGGAAAAAGTAATGTAAACAAAGCAAATAGTATTAACCGGAACGATAAATTCTTCTCCATATCAGAATTGTGACCATAATAATGAGGATCTGCCCTGAAAGAAATATGAACCAGGGAAAATGTTCCGGAATATACGTTAAGGACATGCTTACTGTACTATCTTTATCCTGAGAGAAAAGTATCTCTGATAAACGGAAATGCCTGAGCATAAAAGATGAATAATCCCAGATAAAAGACAGGAATAATATGATTGCTCCTGTAATAAGTCCAGCCCATTTAAGTAAACTTATCCTGATTAATCTGTCTTTTGAATACCAGATAATTACACAAGCCAGAGCTAACATACTCAGGGAGATAATCAGCGGGGCCAGTACCGGGCCTGTCCATTGTACAGGGATCAGGAATAGGATATCCCATGTCATTAAAGATTCCGGCCAGCCAATCAAGGCTTTCAGAAAAACATAATAAAAAATATCCCAGACAGCAAAGCAATAAATAAACCAGGCAAATTTTTCTGCCAGAGTTTTTCCAAGGAGATACCCAATACTCACCAGCATTATAATTGTAGCTGCCTCCCTTAAGATTTCCGTTAAAAGAATATCAGGGGGAATAGGTCTTAAAGGGAATGCAAAACCCTCAGGGTATAATATCTCCCTGAGATAAATTACCACGGCGGCTTCCAGCAGACCCATGGCTATAGCAAACAGGGTTATGATAGTAGTTTTCAATATGCGATTAATGATTCTGTTACTGATAATTATATGTGTTAATAATAAAGGGATCACGGGATCACGGGACATTTGTTAAAGCCAATAGCTTTCTATTTACAGGAATAAGTGTCGTATTCTCTTCAACCAAATTTTTTTTCAGCTTCTTGCACACCTGGCTTAACTGTAACATTACATTCGTATTTCAACACTAACCGAGCGACTGAATAATATTTTCGGACGCTTAATAATTTTAAACCCACTGCTAATCAAATCGTTTATCAATACCTCAAATTCTTTTTCGGTAACATGATATTTGGGTTCAACAATAAGAAATCTTCCCCCGGGTTTTAAAATGGATTTAACTTCCTCAAAAAAAGTCTTTTGGTCCGGAAGTTCATGCAATACATAAAATGCAAGTATAAAATCAACCGGAGTGGTTACACCCATCTTCCCGCTTTCACACCTATGCGGTTCCACCAATTTCTCAAAAGGCGACTCTTTGATCTTTATTTTTACTATTTCAAGCATTCCTTGCTGCAAATCAGCAGCTATCACTTTGCCGGAACCATTCAGCATCCGGGCCATTTCAAGAGTGAAAAATCCGGGGCCACATCCAACATCCAGTATTGTCATGCCGGGTTGAATGTAAGGTTTCAGTATTCTTTTTGGATTCTGGAATATTCTCCTGAAGCAGGTATCCAGACCACCCGCTTTTTCCATAGGGCAAACCCGGTTTCTGTCTGTTGAAGTCATAAAGATAATTTACGCTAAAAATAGCTATAAATAATCAGTACCTTACAAAATAAAACTCCGGATAATTATAAAAACTGTTATCTGTTGCCTTTAGAACCAATTGATCATCTGAAAGACTGATCAGCCTGACCGTTGATATGCCAAAAATATGTGAACCGCACATTGAACTGTATAACGGGTACTGCGGATCAAAAAATAATTCGAGATCATTGCGTGACTGTGAAATTATATTAATACGGCCATCTTCTACCACAACTGTTGATTCAAAATAGATTTTATACGAAAGATCCTTTTTTATTTCCAGCTTATCATATGGCGAAGTCAGATTAATTTTAATCCCGGCACTATCAATCAAAATGTTTTGTGTCATCCATGTCCCGCATAATGACTGGTATTTGTCAATAAAATAATCGTCTTCTTTCTGACAGGAAAAAAGGAAAAATAAAATACCTGTAATAATTAACGGGAGTTTCATGTCATTGTTTTGTACGCCAGCACATGGGGATTTCATGATGTTTAAGAAAAAAGATGCGGAAAGCAACCGAAAAGTTGCTTTGATCAGTTCATAAATTGCATTTCTATCAACTCAACCGCTCTTTCCGTCCCATTTTCCAGGGAAATCTTTAGTCCCGTTTCATAACAATGCTTTATCAACCTGCTGTCTGATGCCGCCCGTGTAATTGCAGCAGACAATTTACCGCTGTTCAATGAAGAAACATCCAAAGGTTTAGTGGAAAGTCCCATTTTATATATTTGTGATGCCCTCATCTTCTGATCAAATAAATGAGGTACGGGAACTGAAGGCAGCCCTGCCCGCAACACCTCAGCTGTTGTCCCGAATCCGAAGTGATGAATGACCATACTTACACGGCTTAATAACCAACTGTATGGAATGTCATTGATCAGGAAAATCTCCCCTGGAATGGCATTTTCTCCCGAAAGGAGATCAGGCATTAATAATAAAGCTCTCTTCCCGGAATGATCGATTGCCTTACAGATCAAATCAAATAAACGGGCCGTTTCTTCCTTCCCGTGGAACATGGAACCGAAGGTTAGTAAAACCGGTTTTTCACCGGCCTGGATAAATTTTTCCAGTGCTGCTGAAGGGGTATAATTTACCGGGGTATCGGCAAAAAAGAATCCGGTAACTTCTGTTACAGGTTTCCAGTAAGGATTGTATTTCTGGATCAGCGGGCTTATCGGGACTATTGCCAGATATGGAAAATCCGTTTTTGATCCGAGAGGAGGAGCGCCTGTTTCCTTCCTGAAGTTTATATAGGGTTTGCCAAAAAGAAATCCCTTTAATTTGTCACCAAGATATACATAAGAATTTTTTATAATATTGGCAGATACATGGTATTCCTTTTGTAATCCCATGGGTGCAAAGGATACCGTCACGAAAGGTTTATTCAGCATGTCGGCTTCAGCGTTGCCGACAATACCATGTCCAATTACCAGGTCAGCATCGCGGAGGACATTTAAAAAGTCGGAATGACAATTTCTCAACCTATCAAAGATAAAGTTCAGTGCGAAGTGAAATCCTTTCAGATTATTCCCTGCATTTTCGACAAATTGTTTGGCCGTATAATGAATATCAATATCATCACCGACCGGTGCGTGCAACAGGTTATACGAGTTAAGCAGATCCTTCGCCCAGGGATGGGTGGCTAAAGTTATCTCATGACCTTTTGCCTGCAGGGCAGTACCCAGCGCAATGTACGGCTGTATGTCGCCGCGGGAACCGATGGTTGTGAGAGTTATGTTCATAAAACAAGTTATAAACCGGTTGATCTTAAAAATAAAAGTTTACAATTTAAAGCATTTTACCCAAAATTCTTATTTTTTTACCAACAAATAGGTATTGCTATTTTAATGTTATTTCTTAGTTTTGCACGATCTAACAGACAGCAGACTATATCTGAAATCTGGAATCTGAAATCTTGAATCTGGAATCTGGAATCTGGAATCTGGAATCTTGAATCTGAAATCTGGAATCTTGAATCTTGAATCTGAAATCTGGAATCTTGAATCTGAAATCTGGAATCTTGAATCTGAAATCTGTCACCTAATTTAAATTGAACCTTTACAAAGCACATAAAACCATACCCATTATTTCCCTCCTCCTGGCAGGGTTATTTTTGTTTATTGCTTTGAATAAAGCCCTTTTCTCCCATACTCATGTATATGGTAATAAAGTTGTAACCCATTCCCACCCTTATAACAAATCAAATGATAACGACCCGGTTAAAAACCACCGGCATTCAGATGCTTTCCTGTTCCTGCTCTCAATAATCGAATCCGCAGCTTTCACCTTACTTTCAGGATTAATCCTGATCCACTTTTCAAAGTCTGTACGATTTAACATTCTTTTTGCCCCTGTCTTCGCCAGACCGGCTATTTTTAAGCTGTCTGCAAGAGCCCCGCCGTTGTAAGAACAGATCAAGGTCTACAAAGTGACCCGGACGACTCCAATTCTTCCTCTGTGTATCTCTGTGTCTACTCTGTGCTCTCTGTGAAAAAAAAAAGTTATTACACAGAGAGCACAGAGATACACAGAGGAAAGATAAATCAATACTACAAATAATCTATACAACATTAATGAAAATCACAAATATCATCCTTTTTGTTCTTTCAGTGAGCATGCAGATCGTTTCTGCCCAGAAATTAAAAACCGATGCAAATATTATAGGGCATGTGACAGACGGAAAAGAACATTTACCTTTTGTAAATGTGTTTATTAAAGGTACTGCTATCGGCACCGCAACTGATATAACCGGACACTTTCAGCTTATACATGTTCCTGTGGGTGATCTAACCGTAGTTGCCAGTGCGGTCGGATATAAACCAAAAGAAATAACTATAACAACAAAGGCGGATAAAACAGCTGAGATAAAAGTTGAGCTTGAGACTGACATGCTGAATCTGCTGGAGGTTGTAGTCACTGCCGACCGTAATGCCAGAAACCGGAATGACGCATCAGTAATCGTTAATACGCTTACTCCAGGTCTTTTTAAATCTTCACAGTCGGTAACCCTGAGCGAGGGATTAAATTTTTCCCCCGGACTCCGGATGGAAAATAATTGTCAGAACTGTGGTTTTACGCAATTACGTATGAACGGCATGGAAGGACCATACACCCAGATTCTCATAAACAGCCGCCCTGTTTTCAGCGGGTTGGCCGGAGTTTATGGTCTTGAACTCATTCCTTCCAACATGATTGAAAGAGTGGAAATTGTACGGGGAGGAGGTTCAGCCCTGTACGGAAGCAATGCTGTTGCAGGGACAGTGAATCTGATCCTGAAAGATCCCATATCTAATTCCTATGAAGTGGGATTATATACCGGATTGATGGGTTTCGGACTAAAGGATACGGATAGGCCGGCTGCAGATCATTCGGTAAACTTTAATTCTTCCATTATCTCCGAAGACCAGAAAACCGGGTTTGCGATGTATGGATTCACCAGGGATAAAAAAGTATTTGATGCAAATAATGACGGATTTTCAGAGATCGCTCCCTTAAATAATACTACCGTTGGATCAAGGTTTTTTCACCGCTTCGGATACAGGGGCAAACTTTCAGTTGACTATTTTAATATCAGGGAAGAGCGTGCCGGAGGAAACAAACATGATCTGCCTCTGCACGAAAGGGACATAGCTGAAGCCGTGAAACACAACCTCAATGCAGGAGCGGTTACATTCGAAAAGTTCTTCAGGGATTATGATGTCTTTTCCGTTTTTGCCTCAGCTCAACATCTGAACAGGGATTCCTATTATGGAGCCAACCAGTCCCTGAGCGATTACGGAAACTCCAGAGATCTTACCTATAACTTCGGAGCCCAGTATAAATTGTTATTTGGAAATTCCACCATGCTCGCCGGGGTGGAAAACATAGGAGGACACCTTAATGATAAAAAACTGGGATACCCTGATTATGACAATGCTGTGATCATTGACGGAGTCATCGAAGATATCCCTCATATAGGGAACAGGACGGTTGCCAACCAGAGATCCTTTACTGCCGGTGTATTTACCCAGTGGGAAGTTAAGGTTGAAAGGATTAAAGTTACCGTTGGTGGCAGATATGATAATTACAGAGTGGAAGACCTGCAGGTAGACGGAAGTTTGAAGACGGGTAATGTCTTCAGTCCCAGACTCAGCCTTATGTATGATCTTAGTGACAACATAAAGGCCAGATTAAGCTACGCACAAGGTTACCGTGCCCCCCAGATCTTTGACGAAGACCTTCACATAGAGACTTCAGGATCTCGCCAGGTAATAAATGTGAATGATCCGGACCTTACACAGGAAACAAGTCATAGCTATATCGCTTCACTGGATTTTAACACACGACTCAGAAGCACAAGTCTTGGAATACTGGCCGAAGGTTTTTACACGCGTCTGCTGGATCCTTTTGTAAATGAGATAGGCACACCAGATGAACATGGTACGGTTATTTACACAAGGGTCAATGCAGAAGACGGAGCTGTAGTAACGGGTATGAACCTGGAGCTTAAACTTATGCCTGCCCGGGCATTATCTTTTACTTCAGGATTCACTGTTCAGCGATCGAAGTTCGATGAACCGCAGGAATTCAATGAGAGAAAGTTCTTTCGTTCTCCCGGCAGCTATGGTTTCTTTACATTAGACAGGAACTTCTCCAGGAATCTAACCCTGGCAGCCACCGGAACTTATACCGGTAAAATGCTGGTCCCTTATTTCGGCCCACTCACAGATCCGGAAGAGGGAGAACTGAGAACCACCAGTCCTTTCTTTGACCTGGGTATTAAACTGGGTTACACTATAAAACTGAATGGCTCCAAATTGCAGTTATATGGGGGAATGAAAAATATTTTCAACTCGTACCAGTCGGATTTTGACACGGGAATTGACCGTGATCCTGCCTATATTTATGGACCTGCATTACCCAGGATGGTGTATGTGGGGGTGAGGGTTGGGAATATGATGAGGTAGATGCAATAAAACCTTTACTCTATACTCATTTACTCAATTACCCCTACACGTAACCACGTAATCACACAACCACTTGATCCCACGATCCCGTGATAGCGTGATCCCTTAAAAAGGGAAAACACATAGGTTTGCCCCTACAGACCATGTTTTCACTCATCCACGTAACCACTCAACCACTCATCCACTTCCTAATACATCCCCTGGTCCACCATCGCATTGGCCACCTTCAAAAATCCCGCGATATTGGCTCCTTTAACGTAATCCACATATCCGTCCGGCAGGGTACCGTACTTTACGCAACTTGCATGTATCTGTGTCATGATATGATGCAGCCGTTTATCCACCTCTTCCCTGCTCCAGTTTATCTTCATGGAGTTTTGCGCCATCTCGAGTCCTGAGGTGGCCACGCCACCGGCGTTGGATGCTTTCCCCGGAGAATACAGGATTTTATTATTCTGCAGCACATGGATAGCTTCGGGGGTGCAGGGCATATTAGCACCTTCGCAGACGCATATACAGCCGTTTTTCACGAGGTTTTCCGCATCTTCCTGGTTTAGTTCGTTTTGTGTGGCACATGGAAGAGCAATATCAACGGGGACTTCCCACGGGTGTTTCCCCTGTATGAATTCTGCTTCCTGGTACTCAAAGGTATAGGGCTTTACAATATCCTCATTGGTAGCCCGCAGTTCCAGCATATAATCTACCTTCTCACCCCTTACCCCGTCAGGATCATGGATATAACCATCGGGGCCGGACAGGGTAACCACCTTTCCCCCCAGTTCATTTACTTTTTGAACCACACCCCATGCCACATTCCCGAAGCCGGACACGGCCACCTTTTTCCCTTTAAATGTCTCTCCCTTTAATGCAAGCATCTCCTGCGTAAAATAAACCACTCCAAACCCCGTAGCTTCGGGTCTGATAAGGCTTCCTCCCCAATTCAGACCTTTACCGGTAAGAACACCCGTATTTTCTTTTGCCAGTTTGCGGTACATCCCATACAGATATCCTATTTCGCGGGCGCCCACCCCGATATCTCCTGCAGGCACATCCGTATCGGGTCCGATATGATCCCACAGTTCCAACATAAACGACTGGCAGAAACGCATGATCTCACGGCTTGACTTCCCCTTGGGATCAAAGTCGGAACCCCCTTTGGCTCCGCCCATAGGCAGGGAAGTAAGACTATTCTTGAAAATCTGCTCAAAGCCCAGAAACTTCAGTATACTGAGATTCACACTCGGGTGGAAGCGCAATCCCCCTTTATAGGGGCCTATTGCATTGTTAAACTGGATCCGGTAGCCGCGGTTTACATGAATTTTTCCCTGATCATCTTCCCATGGGACTTTGAAAATAAACACCCTGTCGGGTTCAATAAGCCGCTCAATGATCCGAGCCGACTCAAACTGGGGATTGTCATTATATAATTCATCGATAGATTCAAGAACTTCACGAACAGCCTGGTGGTATTCCATTTCACCGGAAGTACGTCCTATAAGTTCATCCATTAAAATATCTACATTCATGATGATGGTTTTTGTTAAACTTTTACACCGAAGATAAAGTTACTTATTAAGGGCCCCTCTAAAAACTCCAAATTCAAGGCTTGCAAAATTTGTAAAGCCGGAGTCCTGATAATTTTTATCGGGATGAGGACTTTACAAATTTTGTATAACGAAGAAGTTGGAGGTTTTTCGAAATGCCCTTTAATCTACCAGATAAAATTCGGGTAAGAAGTTATTTTATGAGGTTCTTAATCCTGTTATCAAGTGCTTTCTGATCCTCCGTGAAACTTGCCAATCCGGCTGCATTTAATAAGGCATCTACAGAAGCTGATCCATTTGCAATTCTTTTCTCCCAATTCTTATAGACAGGTATTTTACCGTCTGCAACAATTTGCTTCCTGTCATCAGCGGTAAACGCCGGGAAAAGATCCTCCAATCCGGCTTTATGAGCACGCTGTATGAATTCCTTTTCACTTACAGGCGGATTATTATCAAGACTGTGTGCAAAATTATGTTCTTTTTCTGCATAGCTCCAGAGTTTCTCTATATTAAGCCTTTTTAAGTCAACATCTTCCTTGATATGAACTGCATAATCCCTGTCTTTATTATTACGGAATACAGGGTTAAGCTGTGAAACTGCAGATTTAGCCACTGCTGTTGGTATGGTAAAAACATCCACTCCTGCAAGGCTCGCCACCTGGGAAGCATCTCTCATGCTGGCAGCAATTTGCTTTGTTGGTTCAGGATTATTTTTTGAATACTCCGTAACAACACGCTGACTGGCTAAAGTAGATTTTTCACCTACCATTCTCCCATCTCCAAGTCCGTTATTCTCCACAAATGCATTTTGTCTTCCAAGGAAGATATTAACATATGAGGGTTTTGAAAAGATAGCTGCTATCAGATTCTGGCGGGCACTGAAGTTCAGGGTAAAGTTCACCGGGATATTTTTTTCCCTGATTTTCCGGGTAGCGATATATCCTGATGGAGTCAATGGTATTTTTACAATAAAGTGAGAAGGACAGATACTGTAAAATCTTTCTGCATACCAAACAGATCTTTCGATATCGTTGGCCATATCAGTATGTAATTCCACGCTTACTTTCCCACCGAATTTCTCAACCAGCTTTAACCCGTGATGAGCATTCAGGATAAAAGCAATTTCGATAATTCTGGTATTCACATCAAGTGATTTTAATAACTTATTTGCTTCTATTATAAGATCATCGTAAATTCCTTTTTGAATTTCCTTATTGAGCAAGGTGTTATTCGTTGTAAGGGCAGTCATTTCAGAACACCAGAGTTTTGAAGCTTCATCAATATCTCCCGTGTCAAGCCATATCTCAGTACCGGAAGCAGTGAGTTTTTCCCAGAAGGGGCTTCTGTTTGATTTTATTGCATTACCAAGTTTGACATCAGTTTTTATAAACTCCCGGATTGATTGAATTAGTTGTTGATTCATAAGACATCTTTATTAATTAAATATTATAGATTATTACAATAATTTTTTAAACCTGAATGAACCAGTATGGCTCAAAGCATTGTTAATTAATAAATTCTGATAAAAAAATTAAAATTAATATTTTTTTTGAAAAACCATTTCTATACAACAATAGTTCATTAAATTAAAATTAAACGCGAAGGCGCAATATGTTGATTATTAACATTATGTTTTTAAATACTCATTATCAACATAAATTAAGAACATAACGAACTATTGAATACAAGAAAAACAAATAATTTAAAGTGACTGAATTAAATAATACATGGAAGGAAAATGCTTTCCTGTTTCGAAGCTGAATTTTCCATCTTTATATTCGGAGGGGATATAACCGATAACTAATCCCTGGGGATTTATTGCCATAACCCTGAGGTTTTTTACATCAGTGGTAATCTCGATCGTAGCTTCAATTACTTCCACCAGTATAGGTCCATGTCCTACCTCAATGTGGAGTGTATGGTCTTCGTTATATTCGGCATTTGTATTATCAGCCCTTCCCACTGTCGTTAAAAGCATATTTTCAGAATTACTGATGGGATCATCCGTCAATGTACTAAGTGCTATTGTGGCAAAATCGGTTTTTGCACTGACCTTCATATCGTTCAATGTAATTTCTCCCTGTTCTCCCACAAAGCCATACACTGATTTGGTATTGGGAGTATCTATCCATCCGATCCTTTTTTTCAGGTTTCTGTACAATTCTTTTGTGTCAGACAGCACTTCTCCCTTTTTCACTTCTTCAATGAACTCATCCGGCTGGATTACTACATCTGCTTTTACCGGTGGAGAGTCAGGCAGGGCAACGCCTACGCGATGTTTTTCCGTAATTAACTCTAATCCGTTAACCGTGGGCTTAGGCCTCATTTCTGTTGAAAGTTCATTAATTTTCACAACTGCGGTTTTGCCGGCAGGTTTAACATCTCCTCTTCTTGTTATCAGTGCGGCATGGTAGAACAATCCGAATTTTGCAGGGTCGTTGAAAGTGTCAAATAATCCCGCTCTGTAAGAGATCCCACCAATAGCATTTGAAGTTATAGGCTTTGCTATCATATCAACATCTTCATCCAGTGTATACCTGTATGTATGTATTGCATAACCTCCCCAGCCCTGAAATACGCCGATAGCAGCCAGGAGAAGGGAACTTTCCGCTCTCCATTCATTAGGCCAGGAATTATCCCATTCAGAAACAAAGAAGGGTTTATGATGCACTCTGAAAAAGGATAACGTTGGCAAAACAGGACTATTCAATTCTGCAGTCATGGATTGATTAGTAAATTCTCCACTGTTATTTTTCCTGTGGCGAAGATAAGCATGTGTGTCTGTAAAATCCGTCACCATCTGACTTTCCAGTAAAGCGGCATTTTTACTCCAGTTTGTTCCGGTTATTGGAATTCTTACACCTGTCTCCCTCATATGAGCGATCATTTCCTTATAGTACTCTTTATTTACATCAATAAAAAAACTCTCAATGTTCTTATCTGAAGGGTCAAACTCCACTTTTCCCTTACCGACGTTAATTTTTCTTTCCTTTGCCCATTCCCGGTATAAACCTTCCAGTTCCGTTACATAGGGTTCAGTTTCAGGCGGTTTTGACCACAAGTCATTTTCATTTGCCACCTCGGTTAGCACGATAGCGGGATCGTCTTTATAGGCAAGCTTTGTATAAGGGTTTATATGTGTCCAGAGATCATAGTTGAACTTCTTTTGCAGTTCTATCAATTTTCTGCTGTATGTAGTATAAGGTTTGGCAGCATCCGGAAGTTGATCAGCCGCCTCAACACCGTCTCCTGTTTTAAATCTCCTGTAGGTTAACAGATCCATATACATGTATATCCCCTCTTCCTTCAGGCAATGGATTAAATAATCCAGCCTGTCTATGCTTTCAGGATCAAAACTAAGCGTATTGGGTTTATTTTCCCCTTTGGTAAACTGGAATATATTGGGAGTTGACCATTCCGCATCCAGTTGATGAAATCTGACAAGGTTAATACCTATTTTCCCCAGGCGTTTTGCCAACTTTTCACTATGCTCGTGGGAAGGAAAGTTTTGTGCACTGTTGAAATTTGTACCCCAGAACCGGGCTTCCGTTCCGTCTTCAAAAACAAATTTATCCCCTTCTACCTGAAGAAAACCATGTTTCCCTGCAGGTTTTTCATCTGCATAGATGAAGGACAGATCAACAGGCATATCGTCCCATGGAAGAGTATATGGAATATATTTCCTTTCCGGATCAGGCGGATTTGATATCTCTTTTTTCCCGTTGGCTGCTTCCCCATTTACACAAAGAATAGAAAATGCTGCCATTAAAAGAGTCATTACATACCCTTTTTTTATACTACAATTGATCATGATTTACAAGCTTTTTATATTTCTATATTATTTATAACAATAGTTCGTTATGCTTTTACAACATATTGATAATGACTCTTGTATAAATATATATAAATATTGTTTATTTTAATGATAATCAACACTTTGCGCCTTTGCGCCTTTGCGTTTTTTTTTAAATTTAACGAACTGTTGTTATAACCTATTTTTCGGACCATGCTTCATTTATCAGTTCGAGGGTTTTTTCGACCAGTTCTTTACCTCCTTCGGGGCCTACCGTGGTTAGCATAGCGCTATATCCTCCGCCCTGAACGGCTCTTTGGGTAGGCAGGTAGCTCATTGCATCGCCACTCAGCTGAATAAGAAAGGTCTGGGAAGCAGGGCTTCTTCCTGTTATCATGAAGCCATAATCAACATAAAGTTCAAACGGGTTATTGGCAAATACAACATCTCCTAAACGGAGAACATGCAATTCAACATCACAGTAGGTTTGTTCCTTTGTTTGTTTTTCATACCGGGATACAATACTCTGGCAAGGCCTGAGCCAACCGAAATCAGATTCTTTATCGTCCCAGGGTCCGTATTCCTTAATTTTTTCGTTCTCTTCTATTTCTTTCAGGAATCTGTTCCATGCTGTTTCAGGAGATTCAGGATCATCGGGTTCTCTTGACATGATTTCATTTACCATTGCCAGTGCATCTTTATATTCCTTTTCAGTAATAATTCTGGCAGGAAGTTCAATATCCTCAACCAGGTGTTTGAATGTAACATCAGACTGTATTGACATTTTAGCATCAGGGTAGGCCTGGTCAACCACATGGATCAGTCTTTTCCCTATTTCCACAATTCCTTCAACATCCCACATATTAGGTTCTCCTGCTTTATATCCGCGAGGCAGATCACGGGGAGAGATATCTCCTGCTGCGCCAATCTGAGGTAAAACATAGATATCTTCTCCATACTTATTCTTTACCTGCTTTCTCACCTCACTCCAATAATCCGATGAAATATAATATTTTGCTTCAGTAACCTGGGCAGGACATGATACATTCATCACGATACCTGTAAGATTTTTATTCAGGTCCCAGCAAAACAGCATATCAACACCGGGATCGGAAGGCCCTTCCATGCCGATAAAATCTTCCCTGCTTGTTAACCCATACATTTCTGTTGTTCCATCAGAATACATAACTCTCCTGCTGTGCCCGACCACCGCATAACCCAGGGCATTGCTCACAGCAGCAGGTTTACGGTTTTCCCAGGCACTGATGACTACTTTGGTTAACTGGTCCAGTAAAAATGGCCGGTATTCTTCATTTCTATGATCCGGGGCTGAATGGGTATGGGTTACATTTATAAACAAGTTCTTAACATCAAAATCTTCCAGTTGTTCCTTCACTCTGTCTCTCAGTTCAGTCTGCAGGAGTTTCTTAGTATTGACCAGATCCAGGGAAACCATAATTGCCTGTTCAGTATTCCCGTTTTCATCAACGGATTCAATGGCCATTGCTGTGGCTTTCAGAGGACTTTGAACATATTCTGAGATCCGCTCATAATATTGCCCTGCCAGCGAAGCAGGTCCGTCCGGGGTAATATCTTCGATTGCCCAACCGATACGTAACCCACCGTCTTCTATCTTCTCAGAACAATTTGTAAGCACGAAGAGCGAGAAAATAACTATCATTAAAGATAAACTTTTACGTGTAGTTTTCATTTTTTCTATTATTTAGTTCGACTTTTTATACTCATAGCTCGTAAAACTTTTATTTTGCATTGATAATTAACATTGTAAAGAATCCAGGTATTTTAGTTACCTACATTGTTAACATACAATATATTGCGCTTTTGCGCCTTTGCGTTTTATTTTAATTTAACGAACTGTTATAATACTATATCTTATTCCCAGACTTTATTTATTAATTCGAGTGTTTTCTCAACGAGTTCCTGCCCTCCTTCAGAACCGATAAGAGTACTTGAGGGAACAGCTCCGTATGCGCCTCCCTTAATACTGCGGGATGTGGGGACATACGTACCGTCACCGGCAAGTTGAACAAGAAATGTTTGTACAGCCGGGCTTTGTGCTTTAATCCGCATGCCATAATCCAGATAGAGTTCAAAAGGATTTGTAGCCATTACAATATCATCAATCCTGAGTACATTAAGCTCAACGGTCAATTTAGGTTGTCTCTTTTCCAGCTCATAACGGGATTTAACAGATTTTCCTTTTCGTGACCTGGAATAAGCAATAGTTACATCTTTACTCCATTCCGGCTTTTCTTTACTTCCGGGCGTATTTTCAATTTCTTCCAGTAACATTTCGTATTCTTTCTTCCATTTCTCAGAATAGCTTTGTGCTTCATTCACTTCTTCCATACTTATAAGCCTTCGGGAGAGTTCCACCTTTTCACTTAAATAATTAATTAACGGATCCCAGATGATCTGTTCTTCCACATAGGGTAAAACAGAAGTTACTGCATCAACAATTCTCACGGCAATCTGTTTACGTTGTCCCATGCTTTTATTTCCAAGTTGTGAACTGTCAGCGCCCATCAGGTATTGCATACGTTCCTCTGCTCTTGCGCCTACCAGAACACGGGGTGACTGATCGCCTGCCGCACTGCACTGGGGCAGAATAAAAACATCTTTCTCCATTCTTTTGTTCAGCTCCACTCTTGTATCATGCCAAAAATCAGAGCTTATTAAATAGGAATGTTCGCTTACCTGTGAAGGACAGGCTATATTAATAACCACCCCGGTAAGTTCACTGTCTTTGTCCCATGTATAAAGCAGGTTGACTGAATGATCTTCATATCCTTCAATGTGGCTAAACTCAGGCCGGTCAGTGTTACCATACATTACTGATTTCCCTTCCAGGTCTGTCTGAATACGGTTATGTCCTACAACAGCCTGTCCTAAGCCGTAACTTATTCCTCCCGGTTTACGGTTCTCCCACGCTGCCTTTGCTGCTTCTGCAATGCGTTCAGCCGTGAATTTCTGACAATCTGCAGGAGTTGCAGCTTCCAGTTCAACACCATAAATTCCTTTCAAATCAGAATATGGACGAATATAGGTAGCAGCATGAGTATGTGTGGCATTCAGAAATACACATTCAGAATTTATTTCCGGTAAAGTTTCACTAAGTATCTCTCTTACATCATCTTTTAAGTTATCTTTAGAACCACTCCTGATATCATCAGGAATTGACACCAGATCACAGCTTATCATTATTATCTTCTGCGAGTCTTCACCTTCCCCTGATTCAATAGCTAAGGCGGTAGCCTTTATTGAATCCATTACCCCTTCAGAAACACGTGCATAATGCTGTCCTCTGAGAAATACAGGTTTATCCGGCGTTATACTAACAGATGCCCAGCCAATGGATAAATTATTTACATCTTCATTGTAACTATTCTTATTCTTAATCCCATCACCTATACATGCATTAAGGAGGATCAGGAAAGAAAAGATAATGTATTTTACATTCATGATAGTACCCTTTAATTCTTATATCTATAAATCAAGGTCAGCTTTTTTGCCTGAACGGTTTGATTCGAGCGCTGATGTGAATAAGACATGACTCCAGCATGCAATTACGCTGGCAAACTCCTTTCCCATCAGTTCTAATCCAAATATTCCAAAACGTATTTTTTTCGTGCTATACTTCTTTATTTATATCCAAATTCTTTTTCAACTTCTGTAATTGCATCTTCAATCATATCCATTCCCAAAGTTGCATATTTCTCATCCATAATAAGCGGTGGAGACATTCGCAAAATATGGCCGGCCGGGATCCAGGCAAGTCCTTTTCTGAAAGCCTTCTGATATACGAGTTTCCCTGCCTCATCGAAAGGTTCTTTTGTCCTTTTATCTTTTACCAGTTCTATTCCCAGGAGAAATCCTTTTCCTTTGACATCACCAATGATAGAGTGTTGTTCTTTCATTCTGTTCATCCTTTCCATAAAAAAGTCACCCACTGTTCTGACATTCTCCAGAATATCTTCTTCTTCAATTACCTCGATAGAGGCTAATGCAGCCGCACACGCCATCGGGTTGCCACCATAACTTGATGATGCAGATATCTTCTCAAGATATTCACCATTTTCTTCCTTTACAATCATAGCTGTAACCGGGAATCCGTTTCCGAATGATTTCCCAAAGGTCACGATATCAGGCACTACATCCCAGTGGGATAATGTAAGCCATTCTCCGGTACGTCCCATCCCTGCGAGAACTTCATCATCATATAAAAGAATATTATTTTTATCACATAGCTTTTTAAGTTTTGGGAAGAAATCATCAGGAGGGAAAATACTTCCTCCCCATCCCTGGGCAGGTTCAAGGACGAATGCGGCAATATTGCCAACGGTACCTTCAAGGAGGAAATTTTCATAAAAGCGGATATATGCATCCGTATCAATGGTCCCGTCCTGTTTTGTCCATAGTGGTCTGTAAGGATCAGGCCGGGGTACCATATAAAATCCGGGAGCACGTGTGGGTCCATAACTGTGTGTCTCTCCACGGTACATCTGGGCGCAGCTAACGGCTGCCATGGTTTTACCATGAAAATCCCTGTAGGCAGAAATAAACTCATGTTTATTGCTGATAGCCCTGGCAGCACGTATAGCAGCTTCCACCGCAGTCGTTCCGTCAGAGTATAGTTGAATGGCATTCAGTTGCCCCGGTAATATCGAAGCTATTTTTTCCATCAGCTTTTCCTTAACAGGAGTGGTAAAATCATGGGCATTCATCAACTTTTTGGCCCAGTAAGAGATTGCCTCAGATATCTTTGGATGACAATGACCCAGAGAAGTAACATAAATACCGGATGAAAAATCCAGGTATTTATTTCCATCCACATCAGTAAGTGTTATCCCGTAACCTTCTTCAAAACATACCGGAAACAATTTTACCTGTGAACTAAGTCCTTTCATATACCTGGCCGTATTCGCATGCATACGTTTCGATATTGGGCCGGGAGTTTCCGTAATGAGTTTCGGAATTCCGTTTGCATTGTCTTTCCACCAGTCTTTTGACTGCCTCTTAAAAGTATTCATATTATGTATTTTATATAATTTAACTATTTTTTTATTACCTCTTATTCTTCATTTTTCCGCTGACAGATTACAGAAAAACTTACACATATTCTTTATTATTCAAAATAAACTATTTCATTAGTTTCGTTATTCATTTCTGTTTTCATTGAAGACCAGTCGCTCAGGTCGGAATATATATTCTGGCAATACAGATTGTTTCTCCCTGCAATTGTAGCATATTTCAAGGATCTTACAGGATCTTCCCCCTCCAGAATAGCTGATAGAAATGCCGCAACAGCTGTATCTCCTGCCCCACACGTATTAACAACTTTAGTTGAGTCAGCTGTATATGCATTACACCAACATTCAAGATAATTCCATTGTTTTTCTTCCAACTTTATATCAGGGTATTTATTTATCCTGTCAGTAAGTAAATACGCTCCTCTGTCTCCTGCTTTAATCAATAAAATTTTCACGCCTGCATCAATTATTTTCCTGCCTAACTCTCTGATTAAACTTAAAGATACATTTGCAATGATGTTTGAATTATCTGCTGACAGTTCAGCATATTTTTCCGGCATCATGATATAGAGTGCTTCTTCCAGGCTGGGAACAAACACGTCCACATAAGGAAGCACCCTGTCCATAAGGTCTCTCCAGTTGATTTTTCCTGATTCACTTTCCGGATCCGGAAGACTAAAATCAAGGGAAGTGATAACTCCCATTTCCTGTATCTTGGAAAACATCTGTGCAAGTTGTTTCCCTTGATGCAAATAGAACTGTTTCAACAATGGAGGATACCCGAAATGAAATAACCGGGATTGTGCAACCGCTTCAAAATTAATATGATTCAAATCGAAGATTTGGTTACATCCGGGTGATTCCAGAAATATCCGGTCAACTCCCGGAGGAGCCAATACAATACTAAATGCAGTACCGGCATCTTTTGTTGTCGTTATACCTTCAGAGACTTCATACTTGCCCAAATATTCCACAGCCATTTTCCCAATAAAATCATCGCCGATCAATCCATTGAGAAAAACATTTTTATCGAACTTTTTCATTGCCAGGCCTGTATTGGGCACAACACCGCCCAGTACATAATGAAGACTTTCAATCTCAACGAGTTTCCCGGGTTTAAACAAGCTGGCTATATCAGTCTGTAATCCGTTTTTTTTAAATTCGGGCAAAAAGTCAATACATGTATACCCTGCAACGACAGCATCATATTTCTTCAAGCGCCCCATTTTAAACAATCTTTATATTATTCAGATAACAAAAGTCTTTGAGTGTTTCTACATGATCACCATAAGCTATAATATAGTGTTGTCCTGAAATATGACTGGCAAAGTCTTCTACCGGAGTGTCAATAAATATTTCAAGGCTGGGGAGTTGAGGCGCGGGATGTGTCCATCCGGCTTCTTCCCATGCCTTTAATTTTCCCTCTCCCTTACAAATATGCATGGTATATTGATCACCTGTATTTGACAATCTGGCCATAGTAAGATGTCCGGTTTTCAGGGTGGAAATATTCAGCAAGCCTCCGCTTATATTACCGAATGCCGCAGGAGTAACTTTAACTTTTCCCTGTACCACTTCTGCCGGAACAAAATCGGGCACACCGAGAAGAACACTGTTTTCAAAGAATTCATAAAATTCCAGGTAAGCAGCGCATTGTCCGGTTAAATGTTTAACCACTAATTGTGTAACTGCACCCATGGCGTCATTTTCAGGGACAGTGCACACCTTCATTTCATCAGAGAGTAACATAAAGATCATAGCCGGAGGAAAGCTGAGGATCTGTTTCATCCCGTCAACATCCTTCAGGGATACAGCATCGAACATTCTATCTTCAACGATCTTTTTAACAGCAAGATAATACCTGATGCCTTTTTTAAGAAAATCGTCATCGGCAGGTTTCTCAAAATCCCATTCCTTTTTAATCTTATCCAATATTGACTGAATATCTTTTTCCTGAATTTGCTCACTTATCTGAACCATCTCAAGCATCTCAAAATAGTCAATTTCAATACCTGTTTTTTCCTTTAGTGACAAACCCTCATACAGTGTGTTATAGAGTTTCATGTCGCGGAATCCCATCATACCCACCCTGGTTTTTCTCAATGATCTGACAGCGGTAGCGGCAAGGGCGAAACTTTTAATTTTATCAAGAGGAACAGGTTTCCCTATCACATTATATACATATTTAAACTTATAGCCAAGATCCCCGAACACTTTACGGAGAGCAGTAGTACCTGCCTGGGGAGCTGCAGTAACTACTCTTCCGTCTACTATATCTCCGGCCAGACCCCACAGGATCATAGGTTTACTCTTAAACTCTTCTGTAATAGCGATAACGGCATGAGAGGGTATCCAGCCGGCAATACATACGATCAATACATCGAATTCTCCCTGTTTTATATCGTTTATTGCTCTCTTCACATCTTTCCCTTCAGGATCATCCGTAACATGATCTGTGGTTATCACATTAAATCCCAGGGAAAGTATTTGTTCCCTTGCTTCATTACATTTTTCTTTAATTAAATCCTGGGGAGAATTTATTTCTCCAAATCCGACAAACGCCGCTTTAATTGAATTGTTTTTCATTTTTTATGATTTCTGTTAAAATTAATAATTCCTAAAAACGTGATGTAACATAAACATGCCAGTGGCACTATAAAAGCAAATGTAATCGAAGTTGTATCTGCCACAATCCCCATGATCATAGGGATAAAGGTCCCTCCTACAATCATGGTAACCATTAAGCCTGACAGTTCATTCTGATGATCCGGCATATTGTCAATGGTAATTGAGAATATCAGGGGGAAAACATTTGCAAAGCCAAAACCAACAATAAGAATACCTATCAGGGCTAACGTAAATGAATTGGTGAATAAAATAAGCAGAACCCCTATAACTGCAAATAATCCGGTAACAATCAACATTCTTGACGGAGTAATAAATCGCATAAAAAAAGACCCGAAGAACCTTCCCAGGAAAATGGGAAGGTAAAACAATGACCAGCTTATCAGAAGTCCCATTTTTTCCAGTGATATATTGAATTTGTCATTCAACAGGATAGGTGCATGGGAAGCCACAGCAATCTCAACCCCGCAATAGATAAATATACCAAATACCATAGCCAGCACATAGCCATTCTTTAATAAGGCAAAACACGACCCTAATGTGGCATGATGGGTTTTCTCTTTCCTGACCTCACGGATTTTAGCCAGATTAAACCATAGCATGGCAGATAACACAATAACTGCACATATAGGGAACAGGATACTCCAGTCCAGTCCAAAAAGATTATACATTATGGTAGGCACTAAAAAGCCCATAGAAGAGCCTACGGTAATAAATGCCTGTGCCCTGGATAAATTTTTGGAGTAATGACCCTCTTCCGAGATATCACGGATAAAAGGATTGCCACCAACCTGCATTATTGCTCCACCTGCTCCTATCAGTAATACGGCCATTAAAATCCTGTAGAACTGCCCCATGGAGGAAGGATCTACCACCATCCTTCCATACATCCCGGATAACACAGGTATCAACAAGCCTGCCAGCATAATCCCAAGGCCGAGGTTTAAAATAAAAACCTTTCCCTTCTTGTCCTGCAAAACGCCCATCGGAATAGACAATAACCCAAACATCAAGTATCCGAGAAACGGCAACAGTGTAGCCATAGTAATAGACAGAACAAACGACTCCCTTGCAAGGCTAACCATTGGGCCTGCAGCGTCTACCAGTCCCATGGACAGGAAAACCAGGTAAATAGGTAAAAATTTGTAGTTCATTTAGAATAAATTAAATTATTTGAATTGCTTTTATTTTACAACAGCTAAAACTTCAATTTATGATTCAAAAGTAGTATGGATTATCAAGAAATAAAACGATTGTTTTTTCAAATAATAACACTATATTTGCATACTAACTTAAAATTTAAATAATCTCCTAACAATACAGACAATAAATATGCTTCCAAAACTTGAAAAAGTTCCTTCAGTAAATACCTCATCCATTACGGTTAAACGAGAGATTACACCCTATATGGACTATCCCTTGCATTATCATCCTGAATATGAAATCATTTATGTAGAAAAAAGCTACGGAGTAAGGTTGATGGGTAATCATATTGGTCATTTCTCTGATGGAGATTTAATGTTCATGAGTCCTAACCTTCCACATGTCTGGAGAAATGATGAAGCCTTCTATAAACACAGGAAGGATTGTTGGGTTGACGTATATGTTATTCATTTTATGGATGACGCATTGGGAAAAGACTTTTTTAACCTCCCGGAATTTCTGCACATTAAAAAATTATTTACATTAGGCCAGCAAGGTATCTTCTATAAGGGGGTTGAGGAAAAAAGAAAGATCTCCAGGTTAATAAAAAAAGTTTACAATACATCAGGGATAGAGCGACTGTCATTTTTCCTGTTTACACTTGAGGCTTTAACGAAAGCAGAAAACTATGAGTTGCTCTCAAATCCGGGTTATGTAAATTCAGTAAACTTCTCCGACACCGACAGAATAAATAAAGTACTAAACTATCTGATGGAAAATTATGCAAATGATATAAACCTTGATTCCATTGCCGATCTGGTAAGTCTTAACAAGTCTTCATTCTGCAGATATTTCAAGAACCGGACAAAAAAAACCTGTTCACAATTTTTAAATGAAATACGTATTGTCCATGCATGTAAACTATTGGCAAACAGCAATATGAAAATTTCCGAGGTGTGTTATGAGACTGGCTATAACAACATCTCACATTTTAACAGGCAATTTAAGCTGATCACAGGTATGACTGCGAAAGAATATGCAAAAGAATACATCACAACTTCGATTCAGTAATTCTTTTTCCATTTTAATATTTTAAAATATTCTTCTCAAAAACTCAGCCTCAGTTATAAGATTTGTCCAAAGAACACAGCATTCATAAACACCTTATTAGTTCCATACCATACAGCTCTGAAGTTTGTATGATCATAGACAGAAATAATATTTCTTCCATGCACACTCACAAATGCGTTACCTTTAATTCTGTCTTCATTATTCTTTGTGCAATAACCGCTTAACAACGGATTACCTGAATAGATAATCGGATTATTATATATACCGGAGTTCTGCCTGGCCACTGTAACATCTGTTTTCATTACGGGCAATATACTTCGTTTATATCCATAACAAAGTGGATGGGTAAGATCCATTTGTGTTTCAAAAATTGCACCAGGAATTCTTTGTGCAATTCTATCAAGCGGTTCATCGACATATCTGCCTCTTGATTTATCTGTTTGTATTTGGGGGACAAAATCAATATCAGCAAGTTTATTTTTAGCCAGCCAGCTATTACCACTTCCATAGGCAATAATGGTCCCGCCTTCCCTATTCCAGATTTTTATTTTTTCCATCCCTGCTTCACTAACATTTGGTATCCCGGCGATAATCAGCACATTATACCTGTTTAGATTAATTGTTGCTATTTTATCCGCAGGTATCATCGTAACCGGTATGTTAAATTTATAGTCAAGCATATGCCAAATTTCTCCTGTTTGCGGAATACTCATGCCAGTGCCAACCAACATAAGAATTTCCGGCTTTTCAAGTACCTGAAAAGAAGGGCTTCCCAGATCAATCCCTTCCGGAGTCAATGCAGTTCTCACACTATGTATTGTAATTCCGCACTCTTCTGCTATCTCAGACATAAGCCGGGAAATTTCGTCTTTATGCAAAGGCTGGTCAAAAGCTGTGATCAGTATAGTACCATACGAGAATTTCTTCCTGAAAGTATCTTCATTCACCACAAATTCTTTCGTGGAGACTTTAACTACTAATCCTTCATTTAGTACGCGGTATAATGCTTTCGGGGTGTAATACTCATTCCAGTCAAAAAGATATATGTGTTTATTGTCCGATCCGGCGATTTCTCCGGAAATTTCCGGAGCCTGCTCTATTTCCTCACCTGCAAGTCCGTTCATTTCTTTATCTGATAATATCTCTGCATATTGAATGTTAAAAGACATAGGCAGCACCCAGGTAGATACATCATAAAATGTGCTGTCGATAAACTCTTTAACAGGTTCGAATAAACTTCTTATAAATCTGAACTCATTTTGTTCAAGTGGTACCAGGTAACTGTCTTTGGCTTTAAATGCAATGTTGTTTTTCGTGATATCTTTTCCCAGACTGTAAACTTTAATCCGGTGTCGGAGAAGTATTTCTATAAAGCGGGAAGTTCGTGCATTATCGAAAGGTTCTGAAAAAACAAATCCTTTTACGAGGTATTTTTTTGCCTCTTCCAATGCTTCGGTATAAAATCTCCTTTGACTGTCCAGCAGTCTTTCTCTCATTTCAAGTCCTGCTTCAAGGGTGGAAAGTGATACCATTACCTGATTTTTTATTGCGGCAGGAAATGACAATATACGGGAAGGTGTTTCTCTCAGGTGGCCTTTAACACCTGCCTGTTCAAACAGAATTCCGATTGATCCATGAATATCGGGGTAGGAAGAACCCTTTCCCAGGTAGAAATCATCGTAAAGTTCTTCCGAAAGATACAGCGCCGGGACCTTGTCAAGATATTTTGCGTGATATCTGGCAAATTCAGCCGTCAGCACCTGATTTTCTTCGGGAACAAGAGGGTTGTCCCTGCCTGGAATACCCGGCTGAAAGAAGAATGTTCTATCGGCTCTTGTTTCATGGTGATCTGTAACGATAGCCGGTCTCCATTTAAAAAACGCATCCACTCTGCCAACAGACTCCGGATGCTGCAGCAGTAGCCAGTCCCTGTTAAGGTCAAACCAATAATGGTTGGTCCTTCCACCGGGCCAGGTTTCATTAAATTCCATTGAGTTAGGGTCAGGGTTGTCATTCATACTCCTCATGGAGTTTACCCAGGTAGAATGCCTCTGTGTTCCATCCGGATTAAGGCATGGATCAATAAGAATGACAGCATTTTTAAGTAATTCATCTATTTTCACACCTTCACCGGCAACAAGATAATAGGCTATGATCAGGGATGCATTCTGAGCACTTGATTCATTACCATGCACCCCATATCCCAGTCTGATTATTATCGGCATATTGCTTATATCAAGATCTACTGATTGTACAGGATCAGTTAATAATAGATTTTTCTTACGGATAGTCTCCAGGTTTTGCATATTTTGTGGTGCACTGATTATTAAGTGCCCTAGTGGCCGGTTTTCATAACTTCTTCCATACTCCTCCCATAAAGCTTTATCAGACGCTTTTGCTAATTCAATCATATAATAGTATAATTTATCATGAGAGGCATGCCATTCACCGACTTCATGACCCAGGAATTCTGCCGGTGTCGGGATATCAGCGTTAAAAACAATATCCTCCGGTAAATAATTAAAGGCAGGTCCCTGGGCTTGAAGTGCCTTACATAAGAGAAAAACTGCTATAAGAAATGTATACTTCTTCATGGGAAAAAATATTATTAATTTTATTATAATGTTGTTCGGTAAAAATGATGAGATTAATTCGTTAAATTTTTATAACACACTGATAATTAATATTATAATAATTAATTTTCTTAATGTGTATGTTGTTAACAATCAGCATTTTGCGCCTTTGCGTTTTATTTAAATTAAACGAACTATTATAATAACCTAAATCTACTTTAATGTATTTAATACATAAGTTAAACTATACCCATTCAGTAATTAAACTCTTCCTGTTCAGATTAATAATTAGTCCCAGTTGAAGATAGTTACGTCCTATATCGTCCAGAATTTTATAATCAAATTGATGTAAATATCCAACTTTTACAGATGCTTCCGTTGTGATACTGTATGCAAATGAAAAATACACTCTGTTAATTGTGTAAAAACGTTCCTTATCCGTATAGAAGAAATCATTGGTAAGACGCAAACTGTATGGTTTATATCCTTCTTTGCTCTTCCCGAAAGGAAAGGATATCCCAAATCGGTATTTAAATCTGTTCGCAATATTATCTCGTGAAAATTGATATTCCAGCCTATAAAGTTGTTCGATTCTGAATTTCCAGACGGGTTGGATCATTGTGATCTGGGGCATAATTCTGTATTCATCCGTTCTTTTAGGTATAAGGAAATTACCGCCTTCCGAATAAGTTTCAAAATCCCCTGCAGCAAAATTGAATATTACATTTGGATGAATCCTGTAATCAAATCTGATTTGAAAATAGTAATAATAAAATTCATTATAAAAATCAATTGATCGTAATTGAGTATTTCCGGAAAGACAAGATTTTTCAGTAAAATGATATTTAATTCCGATTGTATTCCAGCTTCCTAATTTAAAATCACTACCATAACAAATAATACTGCCTGTAAAACACATAATAATCAAAAAGTAATAAATTTTGCCTGGTATTATGTATGAGAGATTTCGTCTGACCATTTCCCTTCAATTTTTCGTTTATTTAGTTCCCCTTATTAAACTCATATTTTTGCAAACCAATTAGTATGCTTATTCAGAAAAACTAGCCAAATTTAAAATGGGTTGAAAAGAAATAAAACGATTATTTACCCAGGAAATGACACCATATTTGCATATTTTAAATGCTAATCTTTCAAGTAAAAACAAATGTATATATCATTACCATGCTCTTATCTGTTTCTAACACATCTTACAGCCAGGCCAAATTTTTTGTCCCCTTCAGGATTTCTGCCAATGTCTGCATTTGTTGAGGAAAAGTGACGGTAGTATGCACATGACATTGAAGTTTCAGTTGAGGTCCATAAAGTACAACCTTTACTCATGTCGTAGAATCTGCCGCTGCTGTCACGTCGTCCGGAAGGTATAATAGTGAGTCCGCTTTCGTTGGTGGCTCCTTTATTGGGCTCAGCCCACTTTCCGGCACCTGATTCCTTAAGTTTACCACCCTCGTTTGTGCCTCTCCATACTGTTCCATCAGCCTGTTCACGGGTCATCCCCATGAAGATCTCGAGTTCCTTCCAGTCGTTATCCGTTGCAACATGCCATCCTGACGGGCATAATTCCAGACCAGCCTTTGTTGTTACATAGCCATTATATAAAGCTCCGTATATGTCTTTATTTTCACAATCATTATCATACCATACATAAGCCGGAGTGTCTAAATTTCGCCACTCGGTAATATTTGTCCTGTTAGGGACAGGTGTTCCGTCATTGTACCTGGTAGTCCTCAGATTCTCTGCTAACCACTCCTGTTCTCCAATACGAATTGTTTTGTAAATATTACCATCAATGTCGCTTATTGTACCTTGTATTTTCTGTCCGTAAATACTTGTTCCGAAAGCAGTAATGATTAATATGGCCAGTATGAACAATTTACACTTTAGCATTTTACATCTGATTTTCATTTTTTAGTTATTTCGTGTTTATACCGGAAGATTTTAAACATCTCACACTAAACCCATTGTTTCGGGTAAAATAGCTTCGGTAAATTCTGGAATATTCACTGTTTATAGTTCTTGACCAGATATGGGTATCCGTTGCCTTCGTTGATGTCCACAAATACGCATTCTTGTTTTTTTCATAAAATATACCCGACCCCCAGTAATAGCCATACCGGTAACCGCCAGGAATCACAGGGAAGCCGAATTCTTCCATGTTTTTAACTACACTGTCTTTGCCGTCAATATATTTTAATAGTGTAGTCCAATCATTATCAGTTGGCACATGCCATCCTTCAGGGCATAATTTACCGGTATTCACTGTATGCCAGTTGTATAAACCGCCATAAATTTCTTTATTTGAAATATCATTATCGTACCAGGAATAAGCGGGTGATGTAGTTCTTACCCAATCGGTCATATCTGTAATATTGGGAATCTTCGTGCCATCATTTAGTTTGGTGGATTTCAGGTTTCCGGCCATCCATTTCTGTTGTCCGATTAATACTGTCCGGTATTTATTCCCCTCAATGTCATAAACCAGCGAGGGATTCTTCTGGGCCTGCAATCCAAACGGGCACAAAACCAAAAGAATATGCAGGAATATAATGAATAACTTGTTTGTTTTAGTTATCATAATTATTATTTGAGTATAATAGTACATTAAAATTTAAAAAAAGCGCAAAGGCCTTTGATTATGCTTTACATAATAAACGGAATTGCCTTCAAAAGACAATTCCGTTTATTATAAGAAATCAGGAAAACAATATATGATAATTAACCGGAAATCTGTTTAACTCATTTTTGGATCAATCAGTTAGTTTATTGACTCAATTAAGGAACAAACACTTTTCTTGCCATGCTTCCTGCTCTTACAATATATAAACCTTTAGGCATAGTGAGGCTCACATTGCTCTCTGTTGCCTTCTGTCTTATAAACAGGGAACCTGTAATAGTGTATACTTCCAGCACTTCACCCCGAAGCAGTCCGTCAACAACCAGATTCCTGTCATATGAGTAAATATTTATCCTGTTGTCGGATGATACCGCAGGTTTAATGGCTGTTGTTACGCCATCTCCGGAGTATTCCACATATTTAACTCCAGCCTCATCAACCAAAACTGCAGGAAGAGGTCCGTCCATGGTAAAGTCAATAGCTGAATGGGTATAAGTGAATTCGCTGTTGAAGATAACTCCTTCTGTCTCAGCAGGTACATCAAAATAGAGAATATCAGATCCAACAATTTCTATTACCTGTTTTAATCCACTATTCATGATGTTGCCTTCAGATGTCAGTATTAACGGACTTGTAAGATACTCTATACCTGCATCATAGTACAAATCAACATCGTTGTCATGTCCCGAAACCCTGTTCCCTATGGCAATATTATCCTTCATAGTGACAGTGAAACTTAATGCTTCATTTACTGAATTGAATGATATAGTGGGATGTATCTTATTAACACTATCGCTTAAAGTAATATTGTTAACGAACGCATTATTTTCCAGTGTGGCAACAACATTTCCCTTATCGCTTTCCATGGTTATAGCACCTCCTCTTTTGTAATCATTATCTGTTGCATCCCTTGTGTCCATTACATTATTAACGTTCGACATGAAAGTGGAATTCTTTATAGTTGCATTTGCCCCATTTATGAGAATCACACCCCCGTTCCATCCTCTTACAAATGATGTGCAATTGAAAAAGGAACAATTATCCACGATCAGCGTTTTACAGTCATAATAAATCTGAACAGCAGCGCCCCTTCTGCAAATACAGTTTTCAAAATTAACGTTGATAAGGCTTACCTGAACTGTTGCTCCGGCTGTAGTAATATTTATAGTCCCTCCTCCGTTCGTATTTCCAAAGCCGAAATTCTTTAGTGTCATATCCCTGAGAGTAAGATCAAGGCCATCATCAGTTGTACTATAAAGATTTAACAAACGATGTCCTTTATCTTCTCCCGGTAAAGGAACGTCGATGTCATCGTATCCCTTGAGGATAGTTTTACCTGCTCCGGCTCCCTGAATGGTGATCTTTACCGGACGACCTGGTTTACCCGTCCATTGGACAGGTTCAAGGATTTCACCCTCGGCTACATTGATTGTAACTTCGGTTACTTCCGTAGCTGCAGTAATAGCATTCAGAGCTTCAACTACGGTTGCATAATTTGTGGGCACATCATACTGTGCCTGCAGGATTGTTATGCTCATCAGCATCAGCCCTGCCGTAAAAATTGATCGTACAAAATTTCTCATAATAAAAGTTTTTAGTGAATAAATGATTGAGATTCCTATAGTATGAATTACCATATATTTTTCCTCTTACCCATTTTTGTTAGTATACATTTATTTAACCTTGTATAAATTCTCGAATAGCACATTGTCAATAGAGTCAGGATCAACATTGTATGCTACAATATCGTATAATCCCGAATATATTCCGTTTGTAAAGTAGCAATTTGAAATTGCTGCCCCGATCTGTATCAGGGAAAGCCCATTACCCATGATATTGGTGGCTGCGATATTATTAATCCTGCCTGGCAGCGAAGCAGGCCCGTTGGCTTTACTGCCCACCAATACAGAGCAATCATAACTGGAATAATCAGGAATTTCACTGCTAACCAGTCCGTTAATATAGACGTTGTGAATGCTCGTATAATCAATGGCATGTAAAGCAATTCCATTTTCACCGGGTTGGGATCGGATATTGGTAATAAAGATCTGTTCGATATTATCATCCGGAGCTTTATAATCCCGGGTTGTAACCATTGGCGCCTCAATTATCCCTGCTTCACGTTGGTTATCGTTTATGTGAAGAAGTGACAAAGAGATAAAATCTTTCCCTGAAATCCCTGATACATTATCAATTATAAAATTTTTACAACCATGCTTCAGGGTTAATCCGTTTCTGTCAGCAACAGTGTATGTTTCATTGTTAATTAGTATTTCCGGTTTATTTAATAACCTGAGCCGGGATATTTCTGCATTAATAGTTCTTTCAAATGCAATGGCAGATGCATGGGCGTTTTGAATTGTAATATTCCGAATCTTTATTCCATCCACATAAGCTATAAGTATCAGGTGATTACGCCAGTCACCCGTTTGATTCTCGCCATTTTTTCCGGCATCAGTTCCATAGGTAGCATTACCTCCCGGTTCAGGTGTCAGAGACAACTGTGCAGACGAACTCCCTGTTGACCTGGGATTTTCCGCTCCCTTCAGTATAACTTCTCCATACCCAATGATGTTAATATCCTTATTCCATTGTTTAACCGTAAAACCTTCACCCACATTATCAGTACGGAACATATTGTCCCTGCATTCATCAGATAACATGATCAGACAATTATCCAGAATAAGAGTCATATTACCCGGCAATAAAACAGCTTTATCAATTACCCAATAATTTGTGCCGTTATTGTTATTAGATGGAATAACGACTTTATTTGTGGTTCCCTTAGCCAGGTCAATTGCAGACTGTATCTTCTCTGCGTCATTCCCCTCAAACATATTTGGTGTAATGTCTGCAGTTCCAATTATTATATCTCCTTCACCCTCATCAGAACAACTGATAATGAGGAGCGAAAAAACAAGACATACCGAAATATATAATCCTGAATAGTTCATTTTTCTGATAGCAGTGCTTTTAAATTTTTTATTTGAAAGTCTTTATCATATTAATTTCCTTTACATTAAAGACACTTTCTTTTCCAATGTTGTTAACTGATATTACATTTTTGGGATAGTCGATCCCGATATAATTATAGGAAACCACATAATCTCCAGGACCTTTGTATATTCCATTCATAAATACACAGTCAGCGATTGGTTGTTCAACATGTATCAGAGATGTACCCCCATCACCAAATATGTTCATTGCATGGATGTTATTAATTCTTCCCGGGTAAGAATTTCCATAACCCTGACCACCTACTAACATGGCATTGTGATACTTTTCATAACCTTTCAATTCCTTTGTAACCAATCCATTCACATATACATGGTTTACACTGGCAAGGTCCATGGCCCGAATAGCTACTCCACGGTTCTTACTAACACAGTTCACATTTGTAATGACAATGTTTTCAATATTATCAATCGGACCTCTCCATGCACTGGCGGTGACTCTGCCACTTAGTACTCCCCATAAATTGGCAGTAGAAGAACGCAAGCCCAGGATGGTGAGAGCAATAAAATCATCTCCTGTTAATCCCGAAATATTATCAATTTTAAAATTTTTACAACCGGCCCGCAGGTTAATTCCGTCCCTGTTAGGTATATATTGCTTTTTATTCTTTATCACAACATCCGGCGGATTATATATTCTGATATTAGAAAGTTCGGCATTAATGACCTTTTCATGACAAATAGCCCATGCATGGGCATTTTCTATAGTAATATTGTCAATTTTAAATCCGTCAAGCATACCTACCAGAATGCCATAGTTACGCCAGTCACCTAATTGTCTTTCCCCTTCTTTACCTGAATCAGTGCCATAGCTGTTTCTTTCTGTTCCAAATACCGACTCCAAGACTAATGTTCGGCTTCCATCTCCTGTAGCACGGGGATTATCAGCACCCCTTAAGACCGGATTACCTATTCCTATGATGCTGATATTATAATTCATATTGTCAGGGGCACTGATACCCTCTCCTACATTATTGCTGCGAATCATATTGTCCCTGCATTTATCGGATAACTGAACAAGGCAGTCATATAGTATCAGCTTCATATTACTTGGAAGAAGGATGGCTTCATCAATCAACCAGATATTTCTGCCGTTGGAATTACGTTTTGGTATGACCACTTTATTTGTAGTCCCTTCCGCCGAATCAATGGCAGCCTGAATTCGTTCAATATCACTGCCTTCGAACATATTGGGTGTAATATCATCTCCAATATAATCGGGGACAAGTATAATATCTTTTATCTCATCTTTTGAGCAACTGAACAAGGCCATCTGGAAAAGTAAAGTTGCAATATGAAAAAAATGAAATACTGAGCGGTTCATTCTAATTTCCTGATAATTAATTTATTTTTTAATAACTTCCATTGAAAGTTTTCTCACTGGGATTAATTTCACGGAACTTTTATCATATTTATTTCCTGTACGTTTGTTACATCTTTTTTTCCGATATTATTTTTAGATATTCTGTATTTCGTTTCGAATGTGTCTTTATCAATATAATTATAAGAAACTATATATTCTCCTTCGCCACTATAAATCCCATTCATAAAATAGCAATCAGCTATAGCTTCCTCAACATGAATCAAGGCAGAACGAGTATTTCCCATGATATTCATAGCATAAATATTGTTCATGTACCCAGGCAAATTAGCCGGGCCGTATCCTCTTCCTCCAAATAACATTGCTGTCTGATGGGTTTTGAATTCGTCATTACCACGTGATATCAAACCATCAATATATACATGAGAAATACTGGCATAGTCAATTGCCCGTAAAGCCACCCCATGATTTTTAGTCTTACAAGTAATATTGGTAATATAGATGTTTTCAATATCATCTTCCGGACTTTTATGTTCCCTGGTTGTTACCATTGAACCTGTTATTCTACCTGCTTCCTTAACGCTGCTATGTAAACCCAGCAGGGTCATTGCAATAAAGTCATCTCCGGTTTCCCCGGATATATTATTAATTCGAAAATTTTTACATCCCTGTCGAAGATTAATACCATCTCTGTTAGCGACATACAGCGTTTCACCATTGATAGTTATTCTTGGAGGATTCAATAAACGAATATCAGAAATCTCGGCATTTATTACTCTTTCATGAGTAACTGCCCAACAATGCATGTTTTCTATAGTAAGATTCTTTAACTTAAAACCATCAACATAGGCAATGATGATCCCATGATTACGCCAGTCTCCTGTCTGCTTTATACCTTCTTTGCCTGCATCAGTTCCATAACTTGCTTTGCCATTCCCTATAGGATGCTCAAATTGTGAATCTAATGCCAATGTCTTACCCCCATCACCTGTTGCACGTGGATTATCCGCACCTTTCAGAGTTGCATTCCCGACACCAATAATACTAATATCATGATACCAGTTAACTTCGGTAATTCCTTCCCCAACATTAGCGGTACGGAACAAATTATCCCTGCATTGATCGGATAATTGTATCGTACTATTGTCAAGTATCACTGTCATATTACCTGGCAGCAATATAGCACTGTCAATTAACCAAACATTTGTGCCATTTGAGTTTTTAGGTGGAATAACAACTTTATTTGTTGTCCCTTCAGCAGCATTAATAGCAGCCTGTATTCGTTCAATATCACTGCCTTTAAACTGATTAGGCGTTATATCAGTATTTGTAGCCTGTGAGCAACTGCTGACAGTTAACAGCACCAAAATCAGTATTCTGAGTATTCTTGTTTTTACAAAATTCATTTTCTTGCCTCCTGTTATTTTAATAAATGATAGTGACTGCGATAAAATACATGAATCATCAGGGAACTTTTATCATATTTATTTCCCTTACATTTCTAACTTCTTTATTACCGATATTCCCTTTTGAAATTTTATTCTTAGGATGGTCCGTCCCTATATAATTGTAAGAAACAACATATTCTCCATCACCGTTATACATGCCATTCATAAAAGTGCAATCGGAAATAGGTTGTTCAATATGTATCAAAGAAACTCCTCCCCTGCCATACAAATTTGTTGCATAGATATTGTTAATTTTACCAAGGGTCGTTTCACCATACCCGGTACCACCTACTAACATTGCGCTGTGATACTTTTCAAAGTCTTTCATTTCTCTTGCGATTAATCCGTTTATATAAATATGATGAATGCTGGCTTCTTCAATTGCACGGATAGCTACCCCGCGGTTCTTGGTTTCACAATTTACATTGGTGATATATACATTTTCGATATCATCTTCGGGGCCTCTCCATTCCCTGCTGGTAACCAATGAAGAATTCAGACTGCCCCATTCTTTGTTAAGTGAATTTAATCCAAGGATTGTGAGAGCGATGAAATCATCTCCCGTTACTCCTGTAATATTATCTATCCTGAAGTTTTTACATCCATGCCTGAGATTTATACCATCTCTGTTATTCACATAACGTGTTTCCCCATCAACAGTAATGTAGGGCCGGTTATTGATTCTTATAAAAGAAAGGTCTGCATTTATAACCCTTTCATGAGTAATGGCCCATCCATGGGTTTGTTCTATGGTTATATTCGTTATTTTAAAACCATCTACAAGTCCTATTACAATGCCGAAATTACGCCAGTCTCCTTTTTGCTTCACCTCTTCTTTGCCTGTATCACTGCCATAACTGAACTTCCCCCTGCCGAAATAGGAATCTGTCACTAATGTCTTTCCACTATCACCGGTGGATCGTGGATTAGCTGCTCCCCTTAATACGGGATTACCTATTCCGATAATGCTGATATTGTAATTCCAGTTATCGGGATTGCTTATTCCCTCTCCCACATTATCACTCCGGATTATATTATCCCGGCTCTGATCAGATAGTTGTATTGTACAATTATCCAGAATTAAGGTCATATAAGAGGGAAGTAAGATAGCTTCATCAATTAACCAGATATTTGTTCCGTTACTATTTTGAGCCGGAATAACCACTTTATTTGTAGTTCCTTTTGCAGCATCAATAGCAGCCAGTATTCGTTCAATATCACTGCCCTGAAACTGGTTTGGGGTTACAACTTTATTAGTTGCCTGGGAACATCCGGTTATCATTACCAGTAAAAAAATCAGCAAACTATACATTTCTCGTTTATTAATAAGCATTTTTTGTATCTCCATTTTTTAGTAAATAATTCTACCGGTAAACGGAAATAAATCAAGTTCACCAGTTCATTATCAATACAATATAAAAACATAACAAAATTAGTGCTATGTCAGTTGTGAATTGACGTTTACCATCGCTCACCCCTCTAACTCCCCTGAAGGGGAGAACTCCGCGCACCGCGGGAAGGCATTCCCCTTTAGGGGCCAGGGGTAGCGAGGTAGTACAAAGAAGTATATCTGACATGACACTATTATAAGTTAATATCTCATGGATAAACTGTTAAAAATCCGAACTTAACCCCCGGATTAATTATACCCGGGATTTTGTGTTAAATTGGGGTTTGCATTAATTTCTTTCTGAGGAATGGGATACCATGTTTTTTCAATCCCATGACTTGAACGATCATACCACTCCCATGTCCCTCTGTGAAATTTACCAAAACGTATAAGATCATTTCTTCTCATCCCTTCCCAATAAAACTCCCATGCTCTTTCCTGGAGGAGAGCGTCCATGGTAAGCGTGCCAGCAGTGTAAAGATGAGAGGCGGAATTTTCAAAAGCGCGGCTGTGTACCTGGTTAACCAGGGATACAGCTTCGGTGGTAGCCACACCTCCATTTAGCCGCATGAGTGCTTCTGCCTTTAACAACAAAACATCTGCATATCTGAATACGACATGATCGTTTGGCAGTTCTGTTCCTGCTTCCCAGGGCCCGATTTGATATTTACACATACGGGCCCCGTTGTTTTCAAGGGCATTCTTATAATCGTATTTCAGTGGGAGCGGAATAAAAATATTCACATAATCAATGGTAAAAATGAGGGGGTTGTTTGGTGCACGGTTACTAAGTTGCACTTCACCTGTTAGTTGATTGATCTGTTCACCCCATGTCCATCCTTTCAATCTTAAATCATCCGGATCAAATGAATGAATATAGGAAGGTATTGCAGTGGCACCGTTAGAAGCTTGTATCGGGGCACCCCATACTGGTCCGCTTGCAAAATGCTGATGATACTTATAATACTCATAAGATGTAATATCATTCCCATGAAGTGTAGGATGATTAGGGAATACAAAAATATTCTCTTTTGAAATCTCATTATTCTGAATGAAATTCGTGAAATAATCCTCTTCGAGCATATAATGTCCTGAATTTATTATGGAATCGCAATAATCACTTGCATCCTGCCATCTTGGAGTGCCTGTCCACACTTCGGCATTCATGTAAAGTTTTACAAGCAGCATCATAGATGCCCATTTGTTAAAACGGCCATAAGTTGTTTGATCCACCCTGGGGTTTAGGCGTGGGATATAATGCAACAAATCACTTTCCAACAGATTAAACACATCTCTTCGGCCTTCATAAAAATCAGGATTATTAGCCGGGGCAGGATTGTCATCCTCCCAGTCAGTAACCAAAGGAACATTCCCAAATGCATTCAACAAATGATAATACCCGAAAGCCCTGATCATGGCAAGTTCACCAATAAACTCTTCCTTTAGATCTTCGTCCATGTCATCAAGTATCTCAAACTGGAAGATAAGCTGATTAGCCAGGCTGACCCATCTGAATGCTCTACTCCAGATATATTCTAAATACAGAGTTGATGCCGTCCAGGTATGCTCATGCATTTTCCGGAAGTGGCCGCCATCATCCCAACCCCCGTAATTTCTTGTAGGTGTAACCATTACATCTGTAGTTACCTCCTCAAGGTCAAGCAACCCTCTATGTCTCATGAAATTACGAAGACTTGCATACGCGGGAACCATGGCAGAAACGATCTCTGCCTCATTATTGAAATAATTATCTGTAACAATCGAGTCGTAAACCGTTTCTTCCAGGTTTATACAGGAGTATATGCCGGATAACGAGAAAACTACGATTACAGAGAATGCTATTTTTATTAACTTATTCATAATGATCAAGTATTAAAAGTTTACGTTTAATCCTAAAGTGTAAGTTCTTACCCTGGGGTATAAACCGTCAAATGTATCATACGAAGGAGAAAGCCCTGAAATGCCCATTTCGGGATCGTTTCCGGAATATTGAGTTATACAAAACAGGTTTTTCCCACTTGCGTATATCCTTAAATCTTTCACGATTTTCAGAGGAACTGTATATCCGAATGTAAGATTATCAAGTTTTACATAATCTCCGGGTTCAACAAAGTATGATGTAAGGTAATTACGGGTATCTCTCAGATTATAAAAGTCAGGATCTGTAATTGCATCTATAAATGTATTTCTTGGCAATTGACCAATATTTTGACGCCCCAGTTTCCATACATTTATTATATCAAAGAACAATGCTCCTTTAAAACTGATAACCATGTCGAAATTTTTATATCTGAGGGAATTCTCAAAACCCAGCCAGCTTTTCGGCAAGCCATTTCCAACAATTTTTTTGTCATCAAAAACAGCATCAGAAGGATGTATCTTTTGTAAACCTGTTTCATTATACACTTCCCATTTGCCATTTTCATCAATTCCTGCATGAACCAACCCGAAAATATTTCCAATTGGCTGGCCTTCTTCAAGCTTATAACAATACTCACCGGTCATACCCAGGCTTGAGCCCAATTCCCCTGTCATCAGATAATTATGACTGTAGTTCTCGTCGGAGAGACTCACAAGCAGGTTTTCATTATAAGATATGTTGAAGTTTGTTTTCCATGTAAAATTGGAAGTGGAAACCGGTGTGGCTTTCAATGTTAATTCAACTCCTTTATTATCTATTTGTCCGACATTAGCCCAGGTAGTGCCGAAAATATTCGGAGGCACAGGAACTGAATACTCGTATAACAAATCTATAGTCTTACGATGATATAGATCAATATTCACGAACAGTTCTTTAAAAATAATTGCCTCTATCCCCAAATTATGTTCTTCCTTTCTCTCCCACCGAAGATTCGGATTAGGATTACTCGAAGCCTGGAATCCCGGCCTCCACTCTCCGTTATAAAGCATTGCACCGTAACTGCCCATCCTCTGCAGAGATAAATAGTTACTTGAAGGTTCGTTACCGGTAACTCCAAAACCATACCTGATTTTCAGATTATCAAGAAATTCTATGTTTTCCATAAAAGGTTCCCTGCTTACTGTCCATGCAACGGAAGCTGCCGGAAAACTACCCCACTTATTTCCTTTTCCGAATTTTGTTGATCCTTCCCTTCGTAAACTGGCAGATGCCATATATTTACCCTTATAATTATAATTAACACGTCCAAAAAATGCGACTAACTTATTGGCAGATTTATTACTTGATATAGGATCAGGATACTGTCCAAGGGCAATAAACTGACCGGATTCCAGGTTATTGTATGAAAAGACATCCGTTAAGAATCCGCGATTTGCAGCACTGAACCCTTCTGTAACAAAATCCATATAACTATATCCTCCCACTGCATTTATATTATGACTCCCTGCAAACTGAGTAGAGTAGGTTAACATAGGTTCTATGATCCTCCGGACCTCCTTAGATGCAGACCTGCTTGCATTATTATAATCCCTTTGCATGATCTTATACCATGTTTCAATGGATTCATAATATCCATTCAAGGAATTTCTCACAGCATAACTTCCTGATACCGAAGCCTGCAAATCCTTTGTGACATCAAATGATATCTTTAAATTACCTAATACCCTGTTATTGCTATTATCAGTGGTACGATGCAATAAATAACCCAAAGGATTACCTCTCTGGTCTGTTTCAAATAATTCTCCGTCAGGGTTAACGCCAGGATATTCTGATGTATTATCCTTATTATAAACTGGTTTTGTAGGATTTTTCGCCAGAGTTGTTGGCAGAACGTTCATTATCGGATGTGACATAATAAAGGAATTATTCACATTCATCTGGAATGTCAACCGGTCATCCAACGCATGATGTGTAATTGATACATAACCTTGAAGTGAATTTTGAGAAGATGTTTTAATGATCCCCTGATTATCACGGTATGCAAGAGACCCGATAAAGTTTGTTTTTCCTGAACCCCCTGATACAGAAATATTATGCATCTGACTAAGGGGATTTCTTGAAACTACTTCCAGCCAGTCAGTGTCACTTCCATAATCAATCATGGCAGCACCAATAGATTGAAGATAAGAATCATCAGAATTCTCAAATTCTTCTTTATAATGCCTCCAATCGCCTGAAGTCAGTAATTGCGGTTTATTATACCATTCTTCCGTGTAAAAATATGTTGAGTATTTAACTTCAGACTTCCCTGGTGTTCCTTTTTTAGTTGTTATTAAAATTACCCCGTTTGTTGCTCTTGTCCCGTAAATCGCAGCAGCAGAACCGTCGCGCATAACATCAATCGAAGCAATATTTTCAGGAGCAATAGAATTAAGTGTGGCTCCAGGAACCCCGTCAATGACAACAAGGGGGGAAGTACTCGCCCGGATAGAGGAAACTCCCCTAAGCTGCATTTCCACACCCCCATTAGGGTCGCCGCCATCCGACCTTGAAATAGCGAGACCTGCAACCTTTCCGGCAATAAGTTCCAGCGGTGACTGGTACACTCCTCCTTGTTTGAATTCTGCTTCATTTACCGTTGCAATCGAACTTGTCAACTCTTTTCGTTTCAATGTTCCATATCCGATAGCGACAACTTCTTCCATTTCAATCAGTGCAACTTCCATTATGATGTCCACAGACGTTCTGCCTGCAACATTAACTTCCTGGTCCTGCATACCCACATAGGAAAAAACCAGTATGTCAGCATCAGCCGGAACATCAAGTGAAAATTTTCCGCTTATATCCGTTATAGTTCCTGTTGTTGTGTTTTTTACAACAACAGTTACCCCAATCAATGCCTGACCTTTATCGTCAGTTACCGTTCCTGTAATTGTCCTGATTTGCAGGTTCTTTTCAATCTTTTTAAGAACATCACCAAGCGTTACATTTTCCTTACTTACAGTAACTTTCTGCCCATCCATTATTACAGATGCTGATAAATGCACTGCAAACAAAAACATGATCAGCATAGTTAGTTGTAATCGCAAAAGAATTTTTCTTTGCATTAAAACATGGTTTGAACTGGTTTTCATATTTGTTAGTTTAATTAAATGAATATTGAAATGTAATAGCTTTATAAATCACTAATCAAGGTTATCATAAAGACCCTGCTTTGTGATATCTTTAAGATGAAAAAACACACAACACCTAGTAAACCTAATCAACTGATGACAGAAAAAATTAATGCATTTTGATTTTACCAGATAAGAGTATTCTAAACTTCTGCATCAGCTGTATCTTAAAAGCTCCAAATAGATGGTCAGATGCTTCTAAAACATATCTGCACACTTTACGTACCCGCATTCTACAACGAACCTATTCAAAATAGTTCATTTGTATAAAAAGCGGCTGAGAGTCCTCTCTGAGAATAATTCAGTACTTTACAATGTACTTATATAGAATTCTATAATGCTTGCTTAACACTTATAATAAAGAAAGAAATCATACTTTTTTCTTCCTTTGTTTTTTCTCTCATTATTACGTAACAAATTTAAATCAGGCTATGATGAAATAAAACTATTATGTTTTCAAATAATGACACTATATTTGCATAAAACTAATATCTCCCTTTATCCATTGAACAATTTGGTAAGGTAATATGCGTTATTTTTAAAAAATATTGTTAATTTTTAATATAGATATTACTAAAATGTATAAGAGCGAAACTTTAGTTATTAATAACTCAAGTTTCGCTCTTAAATAGTATAATCTACATTTAATAATTATAGCCCATAAACTAACCATAAAACATAATGGAGTTAGAATTTCTGTCCTGCATATGGATCAATTGCTATTAATAAACACCCTCATCTTAATTGCCATAATAATAAAAGGATCATTCATTAATAGGTAAATACAGTGTTATAATTTGAAAATACAATCGTTTTTTTATATTTAATGTATACGTACCTTTAACATTTTAAATTTCTTTCTACACTAGAACTAATCTTTTTCGAAAGCAGCTTTTAATGGAATAATGCGTACGAATGATCTTCCTTTCAATGAATACGATTAATCGTATTGAATGGAACGACAAAGTGAATTTGAAACGGAGTAATAAAAATCATATTAAAAACAGAATCTGATGAGACCGGCTTTGATTTTAAATATTTTAGTATTTCTAATAGCAGCAAGTAATACTTTTGCGCAAACGGATGAGTGTACTATTGGAGCTATTGATGGCTCTGCCACATCAGACGGGCGGCCTGTTATTTTTAAGAACCGCGATGCGGAAGAGATTCAGCAACGTTTAGGTTTTGTCTCTGATCCTTCCTCGGAATACAGTTATATGGGAGTATATTCGAGTGGAGGCGCGATAACCATGGGCATGAACAGTGCCGGCCTGGCGGTTGGCAATTCAGGGGTAATCCCCGATACCGGTGATTATAACTATCAGAATGCCGAAACTTCCCGCCATATCCTGTCTCATTTTAGCACAACAGATGAGGTAACTGCATTTTTCCAAACACAGAACAGTTTCAGGATCACTGCCTGTTATCCGTTTCTGGATGCCCGTGGTAAAGTTATGATGTATGAGGTCCTGAAGCCCAGGGAAACATATGAACCCCGGTGGTTGTGGATATATGACCCCCTAAATCCGATCCGTGATACGCAGGACCTTCTTGGTATGGTTCCGCGGGCAAATGAACATCACAAAAGCGATACAGGACTGGATGATCTTAGTACCGGCGGCCGCTATGAGACTAACCGGTACAATATGGTTGGATTACATGGGCTTGGCCAGTTAAATCCCCGGACAATTATCCAGGGAAACAATGGCTCGCAGGGCTTTGAGATAATCCGGTATGGGCCATACCGCTCTCTGTCAACTATTTCCAAAAAAGACAGTCAGTCTGCTATTATCGTTCATGGAGTGAAATCCGGGGAAGATCCTGCCCTGACTACCATGTGGGTGATCCTTGGCCAGGCAAATTATTGTATTGCGGTACCCACATGGATTGTTTTGGGAAATAATATTTCCAACTCCCTCCGGTTAGGACTTATGTGGGACCGTTCCCGCTCCCTATATACGAAGGGCTCTTTATTTACAACACAGGCATGTACTTTCCCTGCTGAAACTCATATCTTTGATATGGTTTACAACGAGATCCTGCCTCACTGGAGAACACACGGCATGCCTTCAGTTCTGGAAGTGAT
>ENA-ORXD01000527-ORXD01000527.1-sediment-metagenome-genome-assembly--contig:-NODE-527-length-47136-cov-4.472832_pt1 | contig 47136 bp, 44 predicted proteins | sample MGYA00237862_ERZ511471 | MGnify/ENA metagenome assembly ERZ511471
GGATGAAGCCGCCCGCATATGACTACATCCCTTCGGGCAAATTATCATTGAAAATCAATAAGGATTCCTACGGTTCCAAAAGATCATGGAATGACGGCAAAAATCGTCGAATAGAAGACTGCCTGAATGCCGTCATTGTCGCCCTGATAGATGCTGCTTTTAAGGAAAAAGGCCGTCGTGCCGAAAGGGAAAGAGAAGAACGAGCAAGAAAAGAGTATCAAAGGTTAAGGCAGCAAAAACAAGAGGAAATCCGCCAGGAAAAAGCCCGACTCTCTCAGTTGGAGACCCAGGCAGAAAACTGGCACCGAAGCCAAAAACTCAGGGCGTTCATAGAGGCAGTACGTCTTAGCCATCAAAACGCCGATACGGTCTCAGCGGTCGAACTCAGCGAATGGGTCGATTGGGCAACCCGGCAGGCCGATCGTCTGGATCCTTTGGTGGAAAGCCCTCCATCGGTTCTTGATGAAGAGGATAAGTTCCCAGAATATAGGCACTGGTAGCTGTGCCCAGGTAATCGGGAGGTTATCCTTCGTAAAACAAAACCTAACTTTAAAAGTGACCCTTAATTTGGGGAGCTTTTCTATCAATAAAATCCTGGATCTTCTGATAATGGCCTATCAAAAAGTGATTTGGGGTTCTTTTGATAGAATTATTCCCGTTCTTGGAAATCTCCCACAGAACTGTACCTATGCGATAGTGGCGGCTATTTTTATGAAATACTAAATGGATTAACGGGGTTTTTGATAAAAGAAAGAGAAGAGGGAACAAACCTTGGGCCAGAAGACAAACTTCTCGGATAATGGAGGGTATTATTCCAAGGTCGTTTTTACGGAGAAGCGGGACAGGAGCGGGACAAAATTTAAAAAATAACTTTTTTGAACAAAAAAACAGGGAGTTGGCAATTATGCTAACCCCCTGTTTTAATTATGGCGGAGAGGGAGGGATTCGAACCCCCGGTGCCTTTCGGCACAATTGATTTCGAGTCAATCACCTTCGACCACTCGGACACCTCTCCTGTGGGTCATCTTTTCGAATTAATTAACAGTTTTTTTCATCACGCGCAAGGAAAAGAAAGGCCGAAGCCTGATGCCGCGGTTGAAAACCCGTCACTTCTTTTTGCGGTGCCGGAGATCGGCAAAAAATCCGCTCAGGATCCGGCTGCAGGCGTCCTCCTCCACCCCTTCAGTCACCTCGACCCGATGATTGAAACGTTCGTCTTCCGCGAGGTTGTAGATGGACCCGACCGCGCCGGCCCGCGGGTCGCGGCAGCCGAATACCAGGCGCTGGATGTGGGCCAGGATGATCGCCCCCATGCACATGACGCACGGCTCGAGGGTCACGTACAGCGTGCAGTCGAGCAGACGCCAGTGACCAGTCTGCTCAGCGGCCAGACGGATAGCGATCATTTCGGCATGGGTAGTGGGGTCATTACTGGTTTCGCGCAGATTGTAGCCGCGGCCAATGACTTCGCCGTCCTTGACAATCAACGCGCCGATCGGCACCTCGCCGAGCCGGGCAGCGGCTTGAGCTTCAACCAGGGCCTGGGCCATGAAATATTCATCTTGCGAACCATCAAGCGTCATACTGATCCTCGAAACACCTGAAGAACACTAACCTTTGACCGGCTTGCGCAATTGCAGCGGCCGGCTGCGGCGCTTGCGCACCTTGAGATTCAGCATCTCGACACAGGTGGAAAAGGCCATGGCAAAGTAGATATATCCCTTGGGAATATGCATCCCCAAACCGTCGGCCACCAAAGTGACGCCGACCAGTATCAGAAAGCTCAAAGCAAGCATTTTAATGGTCGGGTGATTGTCGACAAACTCGCCGATGGCTCGAGCAGCGAACATCATAACCAAGACAGCCGCAACAATGGCCAGCACCATCACCGGCAGATGCTGGGCGAGCCCGACCGCGGTAATGACCGAATCGAGCGAGAAGATGATATCGAGCAGCATGATCTGCATCAGGACACTGAAAAACTGCGCCTTGACAGAAGACGCGCCATGCTCATCTTCCCCCTCCAAGCTGCTGTGAATCTCCATGGTGCTCTTGCCAAACAAAAAGAGCCCGCCGCCGATCAGGATCAGGTCACGCAGGGAAAAATCCTGTCCCATAAGCGAAAACAATGGCTGCGTGAGACTCATGACCCAGGCCAGCGACATCAGCAGAGCAATGCGGGAGATCATGGCCAAACCGAGGCCAAGCAGACGGGCCTTCTGCTGCTGGGGAACAGGAAGCCGACCGACCAGGATGGAAATGAAGATGATATTGTCGATTCCGAGAACGATTTCCAGCGCGGTCAGGGTGAGCAGAGCAATCCAAGCTTGGGGAGAGGAAAGCCATTCGAACATCTCATCCTCCAGAAAAACAAAAAAGGGTCAGGCATAAAGCCTGACCCCTTGAGTTCAAGTGGCGCGCCACGAGAGATTCGAACTCCCGGCCTTCTGATCCGTAGTCAGACGCTCTATCCAGCTGAGCTAGTGGCGCGTGTCGAGAAACGTGGTTATCGCTGATTTTTTCCTATTTGTCAACAGATTTTTTTATTCTGCCGCCACAAAATCAACCAGCGTAAAACCGAAGCGTGGATGCTGAAAAGGATGCGCTCCGGGATACAGACTGAACAGCCAGCCACTGAACACATCCTTGTCCCCTTCGGTGATGATGACATGAGCACCGGGATTGCTGGTTTCATTGGAAGCCGAGGAAATCATCGTTCCATCCATAATGAATGCCGGAAGGAAATGGGTGACCTGAATGCGCAAATCAGTATCGGGGATGAGGACTTCGCCGCCGATAGCGACCGAATAGACCTCTTTGGTATTCCGCTCCTTATCCTCCACCTCTATCTTCACCGCCTGCCATTTGCCCTGAACTTCGGGAGGCACCACGATGCGGGCCTGACGCTTGAGAGTTGTTTCCTTGGATGTCGATTCAGACGAAACAGGTGGAGCGGACGGAGTAGAACCGGGGGAGGTTTCTTCTTGGCTCTGACAGCCGACCAGAAGCACCAGGGACACGACCAGAACCAGAAACAGAGTCAGCAGGACTCTGGGCATAGTGTCACCTCATCGAAAGCATCATTGCTGATGGAGGGAACGCCCAAGGGGCACAGGCACTACATAAGAAAGAGGGCAAACAATTCGCAGCAGGGTCGCTGCAAATAAAAATGGCGGAGAGGGAGGGATTCGCCCACTGCGTCACCGACGTCCTGTCGGTTCCTGCGTCGGCTCCCCTACGCTCGCTGCCGCGGACATCCTGTCCGCTGTTCTGACATCAAGTCAGCGCTCGCTCCGCTTCGAATCCCTGGGTAGCGGTCGCTGCAAATAAAAATGGCGGAGAGGGAGGGATTCGAACCCTCGGTACAGGTTTTGCCCGTACACTCGCTTAGCAGGCGAGCGCCTTCAGCCGACTCGGCCACCTCTCCGTTTCAAAATGCTATTCAGTTTTTATTTAACCCACCAATCCGAAGAGTGGTGAATTGATATCGATTTGGCGGAGGAGGTAGGATTCGCCCACTGCGTCACCGACGTCCTGTCGGTTCCTGCGTCGGCTCCCCTGCGCTCGCTGTCGCGGTCATCCTGTCCGCTTATCTGACATTAAGTCAGCGCTCGCTCCGCTTCGAATCCTTTTGAACCGTACAAATAAATTTGGCGGAGGAGGTAGGATTCGAACCCACGGATCTTTCGATCAACGGTTTTCAAGACCGCCGCCTTAAACCACTCGGCCACTCCTCCGGGACCGTTTGTCAGATGCTGATCTTTTCCAGGCCGCCCATATAGGGACGAAGCGCTTCCGGGATCACCACCGAACCGTCTTCCTGCTGATAGTTTTCCAGGATCGCCACCAAAGTCCTGCCGATGGCCAGCCCCGACCCGTTGAGGGTATGCACGAATTCCGGTTTGGCACCTTCTTCGCGGCGAAAGCGGATCGATGCCCGCCGAGCCTGGAAGTCGGTGAAGGTGGAACAGGAGGAGATTTCCCGGAACACCCCCTGGGCCGGCAGCCAGACTTCGATGTCGTAAGTCCGTGCTGCGGAAAACCCGATATCGCCTGTGCAAAGATCAACAATTCTATAGTGGAGCCCTAAACGCTGCAGGATCGTTTCGGCATTCTGCAGCAGGCTCTCAAGTTCGGCATCCGAATCTTCAGGCCGAACAAATTTGACCAATTCGACTTTATTGAATTGATGCTGACGGATCAATCCCCGCGTATCCCGCCCGGCAGCGCCGGCCTCCTTACGGAAGCAAGGGGTATAGGCCGTATAATAGATGGGCAACGCCTCAGGCGGCAGGATTTCCCCCCGGTGAATGTTGGTCACCGGCACTTCGGCGGTGGGGATCAGGAAGTAGTCAGGATCTTCCAGGTGAAACAGATCCGCCTCAAACTTGGGGAGCTGCCCCGTCCCCGTCATGGTGTCCCTGTTTACCATAAAGGGCGGCAAAATTTCAACATAATTGTGCTCGCCAGTATGCAGGTCGAGCATGAAGTTGATCAGCGCCCGTTCCAGGCGCGCACCGGCTCCGCGAGACAGAGAGAAGCGGGCGCCAGCCAGCTTCCCAGCCCGTTCAAAGTCGAGGATATTAAGTTGCTCGCCGATCTCCCAATGGGGTTTCGGCGTAAAGTTGAAATTCGGTTTTTCACCCCACACCCGCACCTCGACGTTGTCGTTTTCATCCGCACCGACCGGGCTGCTGGCATGCGGCAGATTGGGGGTGGTCAAAAGCAGGGTCTGCAGCTCTTCTTCAACCTGCTTGAGAGCTTCGTCCAGTTCCTTGATGCGGTTCGAAACATCCTTCATGCGGGCGATCTCACCCTGCACGGTGCTCTTGTCTTTGGTCCGGCCGATCAGGGCAGAAACCTGATTGCGCTCGGCCTTGAGGGCTTCGGCTTCGCCCAGCAACTCACGCCGCTTCGAATCAAGCTCCCGGAAGGCTGCCAGGTTGACCTGCTCGCCACGTGTGGACAGGCGACGTTCCGCCTCGTCAAGATTGTCCCGAAGATATTTCAGATCAAGCATCGCATCACCTCACTGGTCGGCATCACGGCGTTGCTTTCGCTCCTGCACACACCGCAAATCAAGTCGACACTTCTATCATTTCTGACCTGATCCGTCAACCGGATGTCCGAGAAAAACCGTTATTTCTCGCCCTTCACCCACCATTCGGCATCTTCGTCGAACCACCAGCGGCTGGAATCGGTCGCCCAAATCTCCTCGGCCAGGCGTCGAGCGGTTTCAGTTTTCAAGCGCCGCACCGAAAACGGGTACCATTCGTCGGCATTGCGGTTGCCCAAATCCTTATATTCTTTCAGGGCCAGGATCATCTCCAGCTGGTCAGCATCGTGGGCCAGCTGCGCTTCGAGACTGTCGCGGGCACCGAATTCCTCCAGGCTTTCCCGGTACTCATCACCAAACGGCAGCGTGCGGGCCAGATCCTCCACCGCCCGCCCCTCATCGACCTGAACATATTTCTTGTTGACGTAGTTAAGATCGCCGATGCGGGCTTCCGGCACATCATGGAATAGACACAGCTGCACCACTCGGGCGGTGTCAGCCTGACCATGCAGCCGCGCCAGGGTGAAACCGATGATGGCGGTGCGGAAAGAATGCTCCGCCACCGATTCCGCACCGGAACCAAGGAACTGAAAGCCAGTCCGCGGAGTTCGTTTGAGCATTCCCACTTCAAAGAAAAAGTTGGCGATATTTTTCATAAATCATCCTTTCCAACCGCTAACCGGATGTCGAGAGAATCTCCTGCACCCCAGGCTGAACAAAAATGTCCAGATGCAAGGCGCCCAATATTCTCCCCAAACGACGCAGATAGGCGCTTTTCCAGCTGGTTAGCCGGCTTTGATGAGAAAGACTCCAGCCAGGATCAGAGTCACGGCGATGCAACGAATCCGCCCACAGCTTTCACCGAGAAACACGATGCCGATCAACACGCCGATGAGCAGACTGACCTGTCGCACCGGAACCGCATAGCTGACCGGGGCCAGCTGCAGCCCGTAGCGGAAGGTAAGAAACGAGCCGAGCATGATCGGCCCGGAAGCAATGACCAACCCGCTCGACTGGCGCCATTCGGCCAGAACCCGCCCCTTATAGCGGCGCCGCAACAGATTGATAGTCATCATGCCGAGCATGACTCCGACCAGAAGGTAGGTGAAATAAAACGGGGAATAATAGCTGACGCCGAGCTTGTCGACCACCGAGCCGATAGAATAGATGAAGCCGGCGGCCAGAGCGGCTTGCACCGAAGCATCGCGCAGATTCCGGAACGGTCGCAGAATCTCGCTGGCGGAAAAGGCCCGCAACTGCACCGAATAAGCCCCGGCCAGAATCAGCAGAATGCCGAGCGCGCCATGCAACGACGGTTTCTCCCCAAGAATCAACACGCCCCACAACGGCACATAAAGCATGGAAGTCTGCGCCAGGGGATAGGAGAGAGACAGATCCCCCTTCCGATAGGCCCGGCCATTGAAAATATGGTAGAGGACAAAACAGAGGCCACCGGCGACAGCCAGCAGCAGCACCAGGGGCGAAACAGGCGGGAACGGGTCCGGCCAGAACAGCAGCAGCCCGGTCATCAATGTGAACGAGGCGACGAACATCCACCAGATAAAAACCGTCTTGTCACTGCTGCGCTTAACCAGCAGATTCCACAAGGCATGCATCATGGCGGAAAACAATATGAGAACCAAGGCCAGAGTCGACATTGGGCTACTCTACTTCAGAGCTACGCGGGATAAAAGCAAGAAATGGTTTCCTCAAGGGGATGAACAGGCTGCGAAAAAAGGCAAGTACGTTATTATTTCTGCAAGATCAACTTCAATGGGGTTGCCGGGCTCACCCGGACAACCACCCCATCATACAAACTGGAGGAGTCATGAGCAAAACCCGTCTTGAAAAAGATTCCATGGGGACCATGGAGGTGCCGGGGGAGGCCCTGTACGGCGCCCAGACCGCCCGCGCCCTGGTGAACTTCCCCATTTCCGGCCTCCGTTTTCCCCGCCCCTTCATCCGCGCTCTGGGGATGATCAAAGAACGGGCAGCCCGTGTCAATCTCGAACTCGGTCTGCTCGATCAGGAAACCGCCATGGCCATTATGGAAGCTGCCGAAGAGGTGATCCTCGGCCAACTTGACGACCATTTCGTCCTCGATGTGTTCCAGACCGGTTCTGGGACCAGCACCAACATGAACGCCAACGAGGTCATCGCCAACCGCGCCGCCCAGATGACCGGTGCCAGCCTCGGCGAACGCAGCATTCACCCTAATGATCACGTCAACCTGGGGCAGTCGAGCAACGATGTCATCCCCACAGTCATTCATTTAGCTGCTGCAGTGGAGATCCGCCAGCGCTTGATCCCGGCCCTGTTCAAACTGCAGAAAGCATTGGAAGAAAAAGCCACCGCCTTTGACGACATCGTCAAAATCGGCCGCACCCATCTGCAGGATGCCACCCCGGTGCGCCTCGGCCAGGTCTTTTCCGGTTACGCCCGTCAGGTGGCTTTGGCTATTCACCGCCTGGAAGGAAGCCTGGACGGGTTGATGGAACTGCCACTGGGCGGCACGGCAGTGGGGACCGGTATCAACACCCATCCTGAATTCGCCGCGCGTGTCATCACCGGATTGGCTGAAGTGACGGGGCTGCCCTTTCAGGAAGCAGTCAACCATTTCGAGGCCCAGGCCGCCAAGGACGCGGCTGTGGCAACCAGCGGCGCGCTGAAAAGCTGCGCTGTCGGGCTGTTCAAGATCGCCAACGACATTCGCTTCCTCGGCAGCGGGCCACGCTGCGGCCTGGGTGAACTGATCCTGCCGGCAGTGCAGCCGGGGAGCTCAATCATGCCGGGCAAGGTCAATCCGGTCATGGCCGAAAGTCTGATCCAGGTCTGCGCCCAGGTTATCGGCAACGACGCCGCCATTACGCTCGGCGGCTTAGCCGGCAATTTCGAACTCAACGTCATGATGCCGCTCATCGCCCACAATCTGCTGCAGAGCATCGATCTGCTGACCCGCGCCGCTCTCCAATTCACCGACCGCTGCGTAGTCAGCCTGGAAGCGGACCGCGAGCAATGCCAGGCCAGCATCGAACAGAGCCTGGCCATGTGCACCTCGCTGGCGCCGGTCATCGGCTATGACCGCGCTGCACAGATCGCCAAGCAGGCCTTCAACAGCGGTCGCACCGTACGCGAGGTGGCCCTGGCTGAGAAGGTTCTGCCCGAGGAGGAGCTGAACAGCATCCTCGACCCTCGCCCCATGACTGAACCGGGAATCGCGGGCAAAACCCGTTGACCCCTTCCGAATGCAAAGAGGCCCGTTCAAGTTGAACGGGCCTCTTTGCTTATTTCTCCCGGCATTTGAACGACCAGGCTATTTCCCCTTCACGACTCCCAACAGTCCAGCGCCCAGCGCTTCGGCCTGCCAGTTTTTCAATCCTTCAATAGCACGCAGAGCAACCATGTCCCTGGGCCGGCGGCGGGCAACCTCTTCCAACAGGCCATTGTTGATAACGACCCCGGGGTCCATCTCCAACTCCCCGGCGATCTGCACCCGCCATTCCTTCAGCAGCTTCAGCAGCCGTTCGGCATGAGGATCGCGATCCGGCCGTTCGCCACGCGGATATACCGGCAGATCACTATCGGGGATTTCCATGCCGCGTTGCACCGCTGCCAGCAACGCGCGACCGTAGCGCTCAGTCACCCGCTGCGGCACATCGGGCAGAGAGGCCAGGGCTTGGGCATTGACTGGCGTGGTGCGGGCAATTTCCAGCAACTCACGATTCCCCAGCACTTTGAACGGCGGCCGGTCACGGCGCTCGGCTTCGCTGTTGCGCCATTGCAGCAACTCTTCCAGCACGGCCAGGGAACGCCGATCAAGAGTGCCGGCGCCCTTGACCCGCAGGAACAGAGGCCCATGATTTTCCTGGAATTTAACCTGTTCCAGCAGAGCGAATTCCTCCGCGACCCAGCTCAAACGCCCCTTCTCCTCCAGCCGCTTTTCCAGCAACTCTGCCAGATCGTGCAGGTGGCGGGTGTCTTCAGCGGCATAGGCGATCATCTCGCCGGACAGGGGACGCTGCGACCAATCGGCGCGCTGGAACTTTTTATCCAGCGTCACGTTGAAATACTTGCCCAGCACATCGGCCAGCCCCACCTTTTCCTCGCCCAGGAACTGGCTGGCGATCATGGTGTCGAACAGACCTCGAATGCGGATGCCGAAATCCCGATGCAGACACCGGATGTCATAATCGGCAGCATGGAAGATCTTGCGTATCGCCGGGTCGGCCAGGAGCGGATAGAGAGGAGTCAGGTCGATCTTGGCCAGAGGATCGATGAGGACAGTCTTGGAGGGCGTGGAGACCTGCAGCAGACAGACCTTGTCCTGGTAGGAGTGCATGGAGTCGGCTTCCAGGTCAACGGCGATGACCTGCTCCTTGGCCAGCTCAGCAGCCAGAGCGGCAATGCCGGGACTGTCGCTCAGAATCGGGGTATTGGGCATTACAAACCTTTCTTGAACATTGCCTGGTCAAACAGGCGCCAGGCTTTTTTGTGGGCGCCATGCAACGGCAATTCGATGAGCTCCATGGGTGCGACCCAACAGCTGTCGTCCGACTCCATGATCCGTTGCGGCGGCGAAACCCGAGCGTAAAACAGTTGCAGATCGAGATGAAAATGACTGTATGTGTGGCTGATGCTCCCCAAAGGCTGCAGGTCGCCGCTCAGACCGAGTTCCGCCAGCAGACCCTCGGCGCTGGCAGAGTCACCCTCCCCGCGAATCTCACCACAGGGGAACTCCCACATGCCGCCCAGCAATCCTTGATAGGGACGGCGACGCAGCAGAAACCGGCCATTGCGTTCCAGCAGCAGACCGACCTGATGGCGGGTGGGAACCGGGGCCTTGCTGCGACGCCGGGGGAGTTCTTTTTCCATCCCAAGCATGCGAGCCTGGCAGAGTGCGTTGAGCGGACAGGCCGGACAGTCCGGGGAGCGCGGCGCACAGATTGTGGCACCGAGATCCATGATGGCCTGGGCGTAGTCATGGGGCCGGTCCGCCGGGGTCAAAGTTTCTGCTGCCTGCCACAGGCGTCGTTCCACCGGGGTGCTGCGCGGGTCGGCATCAATGGCCAGCAAGCGACACAGCACCCGCCGCACGTTGCCGTCGAGGATCGGCGCCGGGCAGTCGAAAGCGATGGACAGAATAGCCCCGGCCGTAGAACGCCCGATGCCTGGAAGGCTACACAGCTCCTCGACACTGGTCGGGAACTGCCCCTCCCAACGCTCGGCCACCTGTTGTGCCGCAGCGTGCAGATTACGAGCCCGGGAATAATAGCCGAGGCCGGCCCACAAGGAGATAACCTCGTCAACCGGCGCAGCGGCCAGACTGATCACATCAGGGAATCGCTCCAGAAATCGCTGGTAATAAGGGATGACCGCTGCAACCGTGGTCTGCTGCAGCATGATCTCCGACAACCAGATTCGATACGGGTCGCGCGTACCGCGCCAGGGGAGCTGACGGCCGCTGTGACCGTACCAGTCAAGCAGTCGACCCGCTACATCCGCCGCAGCAAATGGCAGGTCGGGACTCGATTCCGAAGCTTTCTTACTGCGAGCTGCGGTCACCCGATCTCCCGCATGGCAGCCACGGTCCGCTCCATCTCCTCGCGGGTACCGATGGTGATGCGCATACCATGGGCCAGCAGCGGATCGCTGAAATGCCGCACCAGAATCTTGCGCGCGAACAGGGCATCATAAACCCGCTTGCCGTTGCGATCCGGCGGCGAGGCAAAGACAAAATTCCCTTGCGACGGCAGGACCTGGTAGCCGAACCCGCGCAGCTGCTCGCTGAACCAGTCGCGGGTCTCGCGGATCCGGGCCACGTTGGCCTTCAGGTAGTCCTGATCCTGCAAAGCGGCCAAGGCCGCCACCAGCGCCAATCGGTCAAGATGGTAGTGGTCACGGATCTTATCCAGCGCGGCGATGACCTCGGGACGGGCAATCGCCAACCCCAAACGCATGCCGGCCAAAGAATAGCTCTTGGAAAAGGTCCGCGTCACCACCACGTTTTCGTAGCGCCGCACCAGCTCCAGGCTGTTGGCATCGGCGAAATCGACATAGGCCTCGTCCACCACCAGCATGCCGGCGCAGCGATTGGCCAATTCCTCGATGTAATCGAGCGGGAAGGCACAGCCGAGCGGCGCATTGGGACTGGTGAGGAAAAAGATCTTCCCCTGGTAGCGTTCAGGAAAGTCCGCGACCCGGAAATCATCGGTCAGACCGAAGGTGCGGATGCGCGCCCCCTGGATCTCGGCCAGCGTGGCGTAATAGGAATAGGACGGGTGGACATAGGCCACCTCCTCCCCTTCCCCGGCAAAGGCCCGGATCAGGTTGTTGAGCAGCTCGTCCGAACCGTTGGCCATGATCACCCAGGACGGATCGAAGCCGTACAGACGGCCGGCTTCCTCGCGGGACAGGCGGCTCTGTGCGTCAGGATATTTGCGCAGAGTGTCACCGACTGCGCCGACCTCGGCGAGAATGGCTGCCGCGACCTTGGGCGAAGGCGGATAGGGGTTCTCGTTGGTGTTGAGCTTGATCCAGGCCGCTTCGTCAGCAGGCTGGAAGCCGGGCACGTAGCCGGCCATGTCACGAATCGCAGGACGCAGTGGGATCATAAATTCTCCGCACGGGATAAACGGTTAACGGCCGCCCAAGGGACGGCCGGCAAACAGGCGGTATCGGGCATTTCTCGCTTTAAAGTTCTTCCAGAATCTCGTACTTGGTATTGCGTTTGGCGACACGGAAGCCGGCATCTCTAACCAGATTGACGACCTCTTCCTGGGACATGCGGAACGAGCAGCCGGCAGCCGCCACCACATTTTCTTCCAGCATGGTGCCGCCCATGTCGTTGGCGCCGAAATGCAGCGCCGCCTGGGCGATGCCGGCCCCCTGGGTCACCCAGCTCGCCTGGATGTTGGCAATATTGTCCAGCATGATGCGCCCCAGAGAGAGGACCTTGAGGTACTCTACGCCGGTCGCCGTCTCTCCACCCAGTTCGGTGTTGGCCGGCTGAAAAGTCCAGGGGATAAACGCGGTGAAGCCACCGGTACGCTGTTGGATGTCCCGCACCCGCAGCAGGTGCTCGACGATATCGGCCGGCGTCTCCCTGGAGCCGAACATCATGGTCGCGGTGGTACGCATACCGAGACGGTGGGCATGTTCCATGACCGCCGCCCATTCCCGCCAACCGATCTTGTTGGGGGAGATCTCCTGCCGCACCTCATCCACCAGCACCTCGGCGCCGCCACCCGGGACCGAATCGAGACCAGCCGCCTGCAGACGAACCAGGCACTCTTCCATGGTGAGGCCGGACAGTCGGGCGATGTGAATCACCTCGGCCGGCGACAAAGAATGGACCTGCACCTGCGGGAAACGCGCCTTGACCTGGCGGAACAGTTCCTCGAACCACTCTACCTTCAGGTCCGGATGCAAGCCGCCCTGCATAAGGAGTTGGGTGCCGCCGTATTCCACCAGCTCCTGAATCTTGGCAAAGATCTGCTCGTAGCTGAGCAGATAGGCGTCAGGCGCTTCTGCGGTGCGGTAAAAAGCACAGAAGCGACACTGAGATTCGCAGACGTTGGTGTAGTTGACGTTGCGATCCACCACAAAAGTCACCCGGCCAGCCGGATGCAGGCGACGGCGAATGCCGTCGGCCAGCTTGCCGACCTGCAACAGATCGGCCTCCTGCAGCAGATAACACCCCTCGGCATGAGTGAGGGGTTGGCGGGCGGCGATTTTATCGGCAATAGCGGTCAGCATGATGCGCTATCCATAGCAAAGGTTCTCAAGGGGCGATACAGGGTATCGCGCTCAACCGGGATGCGGCCGGCCTTGCGGATCTGGCGGAGGATCTCGTCCTTGCTCAGGGTCTGCGGTGAAGAGGCGCCGGCTTCGTGACCGATCTTCTCCTCCACCACGGTGCCGTCCAGATCATTCACCCCAAAGGCCAGGGACACCTGGGCCAACTTCAGGCCGAGCATGATCCAGTAGGCCTTGATGTGCTGGAAATTATCCAGATAGATGCGGCTGATGGCCAGGGTCTTGAGGGCATCCATGCCGCTCGGCCCGCGAGCGCCGGGAATTCGGGTATTGTCCGGCTGAAAGGCCAGCGGAATGAAGGCCTGGAACCCGCCGGTGTCATCCTGCAGCTGGCGCAACCGGGACAGATGGTCGATGCGGTCGACATAGGTTTCAAGATGACCGAACAGCATGGTGGCGTTGCTCTTCAAGCCGGCTCGGTGCACCTGCTCAGTGACTTCCAGCCAGCGCTCGCCGGAGATCTTTTCCGGACAGAGCCTGGAACGGACCCCGGCATTGAGAATTTCCGCCCCGCCGCCAGGAAGGGACTCGAGCCCGGCATCTTTCAGTTGCTGGATCACCTCGACAATGCTCAAACCGCTGATGCGAGCAAAATAGTCGATCTCCACCGCGGTAAAGGCTTTCAGGTGCAACACCGGATAGGTCTTTTTGAGAGCGGCCAGCATTTCCAGATAAAAACTGAACGGCAAATCCGGGTGCAACCCGCCGACCATATGAATCTCGGTGGCTCCTGCCGCTGCAGCTTCACCGGCTTTGGCCAGGATCTCGTCGATCACCAGAGTAAAGGCGCCGGCCTGTTCTTCTTTGCGGCAGAACGCGCAGAAGGTGCACTGATTGACGCAGACGTTGGTGTAATTGATATGCCGATTGACGTTGAAAAAAACCCGAGCACCATTCAGCCGCTCGTTGGCCAGGGCCGCCAATTCTCCAATAGCCAACAGCTCATTGGACTCGTAAAGGGCCAGGGCTTCGGCGTCGGTGATGCGCTGCCGGTTTTCAATCTTGTCACGCAGCTCGGTAAACAGATCAGCCATAATTCTTTATTCCGTTGCTGCCGGGTCGCCCCAGCGGGGAAACAGGTCATTATCCAGGCGCAAACTGTCGAGGATCTTACCCACCACGAAGTCGACCAGATCCTGAATCGTCTGCGGCCGGCCGTAAAAAGCGGGCATGGCCGGCAGAATCTGGGCTCCGGCCCGGGACAGACGCAGCAGATTGCGCAGATGGATGTCATTGAACGGGGTTTCGCGCGGCACCAGGATGAGCTGGCGACGCTCCTTGAGCATCACGTCGGCGCACCGCTCCACCAGGTTGCCGCTCATACCGGCGGCAATACGACCGGCGCTCCCCATGGAACAGGGGGCGATGACCATGGCATCCGCAGCGGCAGAACCGCTCGCCAAGGGGGCGAACAGATCCTTTTCAGCATAGAGGGCCAGCTCGTCGCCAGCCTGGAAATACTTTCGTACTACAACTGTCAGTGCATCGGTCTCCGCAGGCCAGTCCCGTTCCAGTTCGTAGTTAAGCACCTGCAGACCGGCCGCGGTAATGATCAGAGAGACCCGGCAGTCGCTCCGCAGCAGGGCCTCGACCAGCCGCAGGCCGTAACAGCTTCCAGAGGCTCCGGTGATGGCGACGGCGACGTGTTTCAAATTACAGCTCCTAACCAACGAATGCATCCAATAAGGTGAATGCAAACAGAGTGACACTGATATAACCGTTCATCGTGAAGAAAGCCGCGTCCAGCCTGCTCAAGTCCCCCGGCTTGACCAGAGTGTGCTCATAGAACAGCATCCCCGCCACCACCAGCACCCCGAGGAAATAAATCCAGCCCAGAGCTGTACCGAGCATAGCCAACAACAGACAGGCCACCATAAGAATGTGGAAAATCCGCACCAGGTAAATGGCTCGTTTCTCACCAAGCTTCACCGGGATCGAATGCAATCCCTTGGATCGATCGAAGTCAAGGTCCTGCAATGCATAGAAGACGTCGAAACCGGCCACCCACAGCAGCACGGCGATCCCCACCAGCACAACCGACAAGCTTACGTCGCCGCGCAACGCGATCCATGCCCCAATGGGAGCAGCGGAGAGGCAGATGCCGAGAATAACGTGGGCCAGGGCGGTGAAGCGCTTGGCAAAACTGTACAGCGCCAGGAAGAACAACACGATCGGCGACAGATAAAAACACAGGGGATTGAGCATCCAGGCGGCCAGCAACAACAACGCGAAGCTCCCCACAACCAGCAGCCAGGCCTCTTTCATGGAGACTTTGCCAGCCGGAATGTGCCGCTCTGCCGTGCGCGGGTTTTCCGCGTCGATGCGAGCATCGATGATGCGATTCAAACCCATGGCGCCGGAGCGAGCGCCAACCATGGCCAAACAGATCCACAAAATCTGCCCCAGGCTGGGAGGTGCATCATTGGCCATGGACGCCAAAACCACACCGATCAAGGCAAAAGGAAAAGCAAATACCGTGTGGGAGAACTTGATCATCTCCAGCAGAGTGGTGAATTTATTCATCCAGACCGCAGTTTTCATTACAACACCCGCGAACCCTTGAAATTGCTGACAGTTTATCCTCAAACAAAGAAGGTGCCAGTTTACACTTCCAACCGATGCGGTTCAAGGGAATTGAACCCTTGATCAGGAAGGTCGAACAACATTAACCGTTTCACCATGAGGACCATTAAATTAATTAGAAAATCACATAAGATATGTTACGCATACCAAATTAAACTTATTTTACCGAGCAAAGATGTTGTTTCTAATGGTTTTTTGCCGCAGGGTATTTAACCAAATTAGTGTTTTCTTATGGTTAAATCACTGATTTTGCGGCTTTTTTATTAATTAATGAAAATAAATGCTTTAAGCTAAGCTATTTTTACGCATATTTGACAGATCACATCAAAAGTCTCATTTCCTTTTGCAAATCAGACACTCAGCTTCAATCCCTGATTCTCCATCACAAGACTTCAAAACACATTCCCCTGCTTTACTAGCATATTTCTAGAGGAATCTGGCACATGCCTTGCTCAAGGTGAATCTCGTCACATGACAGAACTTTCACCAAGCAAGATTAATTTTTATATTCAAATATCTGAAACATTTGGCAGTTGACCACCCCACAGCCTCGGCAAATTTTGACGTAGAAAGCCAAGGGAGGACGTCTTCCGATGGATGTGGAACAGGACCCAAGGCCGGCATAACACCCGGTGACCACCCACCAAATCGAACAAAGGAGAAAAAAATGTTGAAGAAACTTGGAACCGCCCTGGCGCTGTTCGCCATGACCGGCATGGCTCAAGCCGCCTCGATCACCTCCTGGGACACCACTGACGTCGAATTCAACCTCGGTCCCTACACCATGTACACCTCGTACATCAACACCATTCACACCGACGCCACCCAGAGCGACCCCATCGGCGGGATTCTCTGGAAAGAGCGCGACACTCAGTTCCCGGGGATGAGCATCGTCAACGACGACGACGTGAACCACACCAAATGCGTCATGTCCGCTGGCTACAACCCTGAAGACGGCAGCATCAAGCAGTGCTCGGACCCGTTCCAGTCTTCCAAACGCTTCAAATCCCTCATGTACAAAAACGGTGAACCGACCGTCATAAAATACAATGTCGTTAACGATGGCACCGTCTCGACCTATCGCATTCTGCAGAAACTGAGCAACTGGACCGGCAGCGTTGTGTCCGACTTCACCATCGAACTCGGCTTCGTCGACGCCAACGGCAACTGGATTCCCTCCACTGCCGGCGACGGCCTCGGCATCTCCGATCAGAACGGCCATGTTTACACCCAGCCGGTCAACGACGACATGAGCCTGCAGAAAGACCTTGCCGCCCTGTTCGCCCACGGCCTGTTCGGCGCCCCCGACAAGCATCATACGACTCCCGGCTATTTCGATCCCAACAATCGCGGCACCTTCGCAGTGGTTGCTGAAGAAGATCACATCGTGTCCAACGGCATCAGCTCCAACCACTACGACATGTTCGGCCTGTGGAACACTGCTCCCATCAAGATTTACGGCATGTACTGGGACGCTGACCAGCTCTACTACACCGACAACATTCTGATGGCCAACTGCGAAGGGACCTTTGACGAAGTCGCCGGCGTCTGCAATGGCACCTGGATGACCTATCGCTCTCAGGAAGGAACCTACATCGATCCGGCTGACGGCCTGGAAAAAGCCTACCTGTCCGACGGTATCGCCAAGCCTGTTTCCGCCGAGCTGCTCGCCCAGTGGGCTGCTGATCCCTGGGTTGCTCCGGCTCCCATCGATGACTTCGCCAACATCAACCTGAACTGGTTCATCACCCTGGGCAACAGCGCCAACTGGCCGACCCCCAACTCCTTCGCCATTCGCTACATCCCCAATGCAGGGATCGAAGCTCCGGCCATCCCCACCTCGACCTCGATCCTGGTGGACGCCGTGTACGCTCCGACGACCGTACAGTAATTGCGAAGCCGGAAAACAATTGAACAACGACATCAACTTTATTTGAATAATGCAGAGGAGTTAAGGATGAAAACTATTCGCATTCTGTTGTTAACCGCCCTGTTGGCGTTTACTTTCGTGGTTGCAGCCCAGGCGGCGACCAGCGTCGGCCAAGGCCAGATGACCAAGGTCTACGTCAAACTGAAGAACGTCACCTACAAAGACCAGACTGGCACCTTGATCCTCGAAGGGAAAAACCAGGCCGGAGCCGTGATCGGCAAGTTCGCCAAGGCCGTTACCATCCGGCGCGGTTCCTCGACCTACGTCGCCTTTGACTGGCAGGCTCCCAAATACGCCACCACCGTTAAATGGACCGCCACCGTGGCCAATGGCGTGGTCGGCGAAGTTCCGCCTCCGGCCGACAGCACCGTCAACGATGATCATGACGAGCATGATGACGATGAGCGCGATCATGACGACAGCCATCACAACGACGACGACCACACCGGCAGCGACGATTAATATCGCCCCCAACACCTGAGTCGTTACGCAACAGCCCCCCGGATCTCTCCTCCGGGGGGCTGTTGTTTTTGAGAGAATTAAAAGCCTCGACCAACCGACCGAGGCATTTTCTTATGACCAAGGGAATAAAAGAAAGAGGCGCAGCGGCCAATATTTTATCATCGAATCAATCCGAGATGATTAATCTGACACCTCGCCTGCTTGACCTTGGCTAGGGCTGGGCTAATTTGGTGGTGTGCTATTTTTATTGAATTGCAGGAACAGGGAGGGGAAATGCCTATTGATCCCAAAAATCTTTCGAACCGCTATGTCGCCTTTTCCGATGGGCGGTTTTTATGATTATCTCCAAATATTCCCGTCAACCTTTAAACCAAAAGGCACTGAGAATCGGACATGAATGCCGAATTGCTAAAAACATTGGGGCAGATTGCAGGGATCGGCGGTATTTCTCTCGGAGTTCTTTTTTTAATTTTTCGTGACATCATTCAAAAAAAAATTTAGAAGAAACCAAAGCGGCAAAACGAAAGACCAAGGCAGGGGTAATGGATGGGATTGAAACACACTGAGATTTCCTACAAATCACAACTTATCAAACATCAAACGGCCCAACATCTGCGCAAGATGTTGGGCCATCTTTGTATTCTGTGTTGGATTGAATTTGCGGATCATCCAGGAATAATTGGATATCAAGCAGGGGGCCTGGCCCCAATTCCCTCATAATGATCACCAGCAACGATAGGGATAGCCGTAATAATGCCGGCCGTAGGGATACCAGGGATCACAGAACGGGTCGTATCGGTAGGGTGGCCAGCGTTCTTCATAAAGGGGCCAGAGATAGAGCTCACCGGGACGGAACAGCAGCCGCTGACCGGTTTTCCCTTCGCTTGAGCCGATCAGCGTTCCGGTAAGGGTCAACAATCGCCCGTCACGGTATGTCCCGGCATCGAGCGGAACCGAGGTTTGCACCAGGAAACTACCGCAGGAGGCATCGGCCTCGTCCGGTTTGTCATTCTTGTCCAATCGGTAGCAGAGAATCTCCAGCAAACTGCCGCCGTCTTGCGTGGCATGACCCAGGATACGGCCGCCCAGCAGCAGGGTTTTGCCAAGATAACGCTGCGGGTCGGCCTGGGCTTTGGCATAATCGATCTCCCAATCGACGGAACGGATCGCCTCCTTGGACAAGGGCTCGCCCCAGCCGACCAACAACAGTCCCAGCAGTAACCAGCACAAATTTCTCGCCCAAGCCATATCCGACCTCCTTTCTGCGATTGCATTGCAGCAACCGGCGGATATCTTCGATTATAGACCCGCCCCTTAGGAAATCAAAAAGGGCTGTTTGCCCTTTTGCTTTTTCATCCTTATTTGTCCTACAATCGAAAGACGTTTTCAGCCCTTGCGGAGATTTGTCCATGACCTTGTTTCTCGAGCTGCTGCAGGAGATGTCCGTCTTCCTGGTTATCGCCTACCTGTTCAGCAAATCGCCGGCCTTCCGCTCCCTGACCGGTGAATCCCTGCGCCTGCGCCATAAAGTGATTCTGTACCTGGTCTTTTCGGCCTGCTCCATTCTCGGCACCTACTTTGGCTTGCCGGTACAGGACGCTATTGCCAACACACGGGCGATCGGCGCGGTCCTGGCCGGGTTGATCGGCGGGCCGCTGCTGGGCGGGGCGGTCGGGCTTACCGCTGGTCTGCATCGTTTCACCCTGGGTGGATTCACGGCCTTTTCCTGCGGCATTTCCACCACAGCCGAAGGTCTGCTCGGCGGGCTGGTTCATCTCTACCTGGTGCGCAACAGCCGCAACAACGACCTGTTCAGCCCCAGCATCGCCCTGGTCACCACCTTCTTTGCCGAAGCCCTGCAGATGGCTATCATTCTCGCCACGGCTCATCCTTTCAGCGAAGCCATCTCGCTGGTGCAAGTGATTGCCGCCCCCATGATGCTGAGCAACTCGGTCGGTGCAGCCCTGTTCATCAGCATCATTCGCGACCAGAAAAACATGTACGACAAATTCGGCGCCATCTTTTCCGCCCAGGCCCTCAAAGTGGCGGAACGCACTCTGGGTATCCTGGTGCGCGGTTTCTCTCCATCGACGGCGGAACAGATCGCCGACATCATCCGCGAAGAGACCGGCGTAGGGGCGGTGGCCATTACCGATCGGGAAAAGATTCTGGCCTTCTCTGGCATGGCCGCCGATCATCATCCTCCCGGAGGGCCGATTACCTCAGAGATCACTCGCGAGGCTATCCGCAACAACAAGGTGGTCTATGCCGACGGAGTGAATACGCCCTACCATTGCACCCTGTCGCCTGATTGTCCCCTGGGGTCGAGCCTGGTGGTGCCGTTGCGCATTGACAACGAGGTGGTGGGAACGATCAAGCTGTACGAACCGAAACACAAACTGTTCCTCAATTTGAACCGTACCCTGGGGGAAGGGATCGCCTCGCTCCTCTCCGACCAGCTGCTGCGCGCCCGCTATGAAGAGCAGAAGAACCTGCTCATCAAATCCGAGCTGAAACTGCTCCAGGCCCAGGTCAACCCACACTTTCTCTTCAACGCCCTCAACACCATCAGCGCAATCATCCGCAAGGATGCTGACCGCGCCCGCGAGCTGCTGCTGCATCTGTCCAATTTTTTCCGCAAAAACCTGAAGCGCTCCGGGGACCTGGCAACCCTGGCTGAAGAACTGGATCACGTCAACTCCTACCTGAAGATCGAAATGGCCCGATTCGAGGATCGCCTGACCATCGAGCGCGACATCGATCCGCAACTATTGAACCTGAAGATTCCCACCTTCACCCTCCAGCCGATCATTGAAAATGCCGTAAAACACGGCATCTCCACCATGCTCGAACCGGGAGTCGTGCGCCTGCGTGCCCAGCGCCGCAATGGTCAGGTGGTGGTGGAAATTGAAGATAACGCCGGAACTTATTGTGAACGGATCAAACGCGGCGGCCTGGGTATGAAGATCGTCAATCAGCGAATCAAAAACCTGTGTGGCCAGGAGTTCGGCACCCAAGTGGCTTGCGAACCGAACCAATCGACCCGAATCACCATTGTTTTGCCTGAAGGAGGGTGTGAAACGACATGATCCGAGCCCTGATCGTCGATGATGAACTGCACGCCCGGGAAGAGTTGCAGACCTTGCTGGAGGAAACGGGCGAAATCAATGTCCTGGCCACCTGCGCCAATGCCGTGGAAGCGATCAAGGCGATTCAGCGCCTGCGTCCAGAAGTGTTATTCCTGGATATTCAAATGCCGCTCCTGAGCGGTTTCGACCTGCTCAACATGATCGACGAGGAAGAAATGCCTCATGTGGTCTTTGTCACCGCGTATGACGAATATGCCCTCAAAGCCTTTGAGGAGAAGACCCTCGATTATCTCCTCAAACCGGTGGAGCCGGCCCGGCTGCGCAAAACAGTGGAAAAGGTCAGGTCGGCGCTGAAGGCCGGAGTTCAGCCGCGTTACGAAACCCAGACCCTGAACAAAATCCCCTGTCTCAGTGCCAACAAGATCAAGCTGATCGACCCGGCCGTTGTTGAACACATCCATTCCGATTTGAGCGGGGTGCGGGTATTCACTCACGAGGGAAGCTTTTTCACCGAACTCACCTTGAAGACCCTGGAGCAGCGCACCGACCTGCTGCGCTGTCACAAGCAGTACCTGGTCAACGTCGATCATATCGACGAAATCCTGCTGCTGGAGAACGGCCTGGCTGAAATCAAAACCCGCTGCGGACGCCAGCTGCCGGTCAGCCGCCGCTACTTCAAACGCCTCAAGGAAGTCCTCGGCTTCTGAGCCAACTATTCAATAATTCTGAAGATCCTGTCTACGTCACCAACGACCGTTGACCAGAAAATACCACCGGTTAATCCTCCTCAGCTTTCCCCCTTCGCTCCCTTTGCTTATGCTGACTTCAACAACGCGGAACACTCCGCAAAAATCCGGCAGACCAAGGAGTTTTGATTATGGGTGAAGCAGCAAAAGCCTTCTGGCTCGAAGAATTCATCTCCCCTTCCGAACCGTGCGATGTCAGTGTTCTGGAAGAGATCTTCGCCTGCGCTGACGGCCAGAGCGAAGAGGACTGGAAATTCGGCAGCGACTGATCTTCTCCACAGCGGACATTGTGCCCGGCCGCACCATTGGCCGGGCCGTTCGTTCGTGCCCCGATCCGCGCCCAGCGACTATCAATTGCCACCGCTTTCCCCTTCGAAACGACCACTTAGGTCCACATAGGGCCGGTCAGGGGAATGTCGATGGCATTTTCTTTTATGCCTGATTAAGCTCAAAGTAACGAACCCCTATTTAAGGAGGCCTAAATGCTGATTTTTTTCGCCTGTGTCGCTCTGCTGGTCGCCGGCTACTTCCTCTACGGAACCTTGGTGGACCGCATCTTCGGCGCCGACGCCAATCGTCCAACCCCGGTTCAAACCCTGGCCGACGGTGTTGACTACGTCCCGTTGTCTCCCCGCAAAATCTTCCTTATACAATTGTTGAACATTGCCGGTCTCGGTCCGATCTTTGGTCCGATCCTCGGCGCCCTGTATGGTCCATCGGCCCTGTTGTGGATCGTCTTCGGTAGCATCTTCGCAGGTGCAGTGCATGACTATTTCTCCGGCATGCTCTCCATCCGCCATGACGGCAAAAGTATTCCGGATGTGGTCGGCGTACAGCTGGGCACAGGTTTCAAACAGTTCATGCGGGTCTTCTCCATCGTCCTGCTCCTGCTGGTCGGCGTCGTCTTCGTCCTCGGGCCGGCCAAGCTGCTCGGCAACATGACCGGCTGGGCCGTGCCGGTTTGGGTCGCCATCATCTTTGCTTATTACTTCCTTGCCACCATCCTCCCCATCAATCAAATCATCGGCCGCATCTATCCTCTGTTCGGTGCAGTGTTGATGTTCATGGCCGTCGGCCTCACGGCTGCCCTCATGTTCCAGGGTTACGACCTGTTCCCGGAAATGACCCTGGCCAACATCCATCCCAAGGGATTACCCTTGTGGCCGCTGATGTTCATTACTATCGCCTGCGGCGCGATCAGTGGTTTCCATGCCACGCAGTCGCCCATGATGGCCCGCTGCGTCACCAATGAAAAACAGGGCCGGTCTATTTTCTACGGTGCAATGATCGGCGAAGGGATCATCGCCCTGATCTGGGCCACCCTCGGTATGTCCTTCTATCATGGCAGCACCGCGCTCAATGCCGCTCTCGGCCAGGGTGGGCCGTCTTTCGTAGTCAATGAAATCTCCACCACTTTGCTCGGTCCGGTCGGCGGCGTGCTGGCCATAATCGGTGTTGTTATTCTTCCCATCACCTCCGGTGATACCGCCTTCCGCAGCGCCCGTCTGATCATTGCCGACTTCATCAACCTGCCGCAGAAAGCTGCCGTCAAGCGACTGGCCCTGGCCATTCCGCTGTTCCTGGTCGGCTTCCTCATCTCCCAAGGCGAATTCGGGGTAATCTGGCGTTACTTCGGCTGGGCCAACCAAACCTTGGCGACCATCGTGCTGTGGACCGGCGCCGCTTATCTGATCCAGGAAGCCAAACTGCACTGGATCGCCACCGTTCCCGCCACCTTCATGACAGCCGTGTCGATTACTTACCTGGCCTACGACAAGATCGGTTTCGGGATTCCCCTGCCTATTTCCACCGGAATCGGCGTCTTGACTGCGGCAGCGTCTCTGGTGCTGTTCCTGGTCAAATTCCGCTCGTCAGCGCTCCCCAAAGAGGCTGTAACCGATATCGAAGGGGCCTGATCTCCCCTTGGCTGAAAACCAAAAAGGCGGGGCCGTTTCGGCCCCGCCTTTTTTCTCCCCGGTTGTTTCAGACTAACTATCGATACCGTATTCCTCCCAACGATGGCGGAGGATCTCCAAAGTCTCTGCCGACGGGCAGACCTCCGCTTCTTCTCCATTGCCGGCGGTAGCGTCGAAACCGATGCGCCCCTCCTCAATGATCACATCCCGTAGCGGATCGATCCGGTTCAGCGCATTCCAAAAGCTGGCCGACAGGTTCTGCACGTCGACTCCCTCGTCAAACACAACCAGCAGCCGTGCTCGCTGCAGAAAACCCTTCTGCCACAATCCCTGCAGCAACTCCCGCCCCTGCCCTGGGCGCTGACACCGCATGGAAACCAAGGCACAGTGGTGGAAAATCCCTTCCAGCGGCATATTGATATCGACGATTTCGGGAAACTGCACCTGCAACAAAGGCAAAAACAGTCGCTCGGTCGCTTTGGCCAGATAACAATCCTCCATAGGAGGCGGCCCGACCACTGTACAAGGGTAAAGTGGGTTCCGGCGATGGGTCAGGTTGGTCACGTGCATGACTGGTGCATCGTTGACCGGCGTATAGCTGCCGGTGTGATTTCCGAAAGGCCCTTCAGGCAGAGTCTCGCCCGGCTCCAGATAGCCCTCCAGGACGAACTCGGCAGTAGCCGGCACTTCCAGATCACAACTCAGGCACTTGGCGGTCGCCAATCCGCGCTGGCGCAAAAAACCGGCGAACACCGCCTCATCGATGCCGCTCGGCAACGGCACGGTGGCCGCATAGATCATGGTCGGATCGCCGCCGATGGCAATAGCCACGGGCGTGCGCTTGCCACGAGCCCCATAGGCGGCATAATGGCGAGCTCCATCGCTATGCTTTCCCCAATTGATAGTGACCCGTTGTCGGTCGTGGATTTGTACCCGGTACATGCCGCAATTCTGTCTGCCGGTGGCCGGATCGCGAGTATAAACCAAGGGCAGGGTGATAAACCGACCGCCATCCCCCGGCCAGGCCTTTATCGCCGGAATGAGGGACAGGTCCACCGCACCGCTGAACACCACTTCCTGGCAGGCCGGCTGTCCGACCAACCGCGGCAGATATTCAGGTTCATCGAGAAGATTACGCAGCCGATCAGCCACAACCGCTTCATCTCTGTGCTGCAATTCCCGTCGCAGCAAACTGGCCAGGGTTTCCACGCTTTCGGTCCACAAGGCCCAGGCAGCCCGCTGCGGAGAACCGAACAAGTTGGTCAGCACCGGCACCCGGTGATTCTTCACCTTTTCGAAATACAGCGCCTTGCCGCCCCCGGGCTGTTTGCTTACCCGGTCCGTGATGGCAGCAATCTCCAACTCAGGATCGACTTCCACCTTGATGCGGCAGAGTTGCCCACTTTCTTCCAACAGTTCCAGAAATCCACGCAGGTCCTGTATCGACATCTTCTTGCCCTTACCTGTTTGTTATGTCAATCTAGGCATTGTGAAGCCCAAAAGGCCGTTTATAATTGTGTCATGCTTTTTATCGGAGGTCTGCTATGAAAAAACCCATCTGTCTGATCGTCTCTGGTCTGCTGGTGCTGTCTCTGGCCGCCTGCGCTTCCACTGGCACCAAGGAATCGAACAAAGTGAAATGTCCGGCTTGCAAATATGAATTCAAACCGCCAGCCGAAGGTAACTAACCAACCACAGAAAGCGGGGCATCCAGCAAAGAACGCCCCGCTTTTTTATTGATCGTCTTCCACCAGCCGCCCCCAGCCGCCCCCACCGGGAGTCTCAATAACTACGCGATCCCCAGGCTGCCCTTCCAGACTGACCTTGGCTGGCAATTCCTCGACCTGGTCATTGTGAATGAACAGGTTGCGCCCCATCGCTCCTGGATTTCCGCCCTGCAAGCCATAAGGGGCGTGAGTTCGACGTTCGGTCAGCAAGGTCACTCGGGCTGGCTGCAGCAGCTCAACCTCCCGCACAATCCCTTCGCCGCCGCGGAAACGACCCGCGCCACCTGATCCTTGTCGTAAACAATAACGATTGATCCGCAGGGGATAGGCATGTTCCAGGGCCTCCACCGGGGTGTTGAGGGTATTGGTCATGTGGCTTTGCAAGCCACTGGCTCCAGGTCCGGTCGGCCCGCCACCACTGCCACCGGCGATGGTTTCATAGTAAGCAAAAAGCCCCCCTCCCGCGGTTGTGCCACCGATGGTGAGATTGTTCATACTGCCGCAGCTGGCAGCAGGAATGCGCTCGGGCATGGCCTGTGCCAGGGCACCGAGCAGAACGTCGACCAGGCGTTGCGAGGTTTCAACATTCCCTGCCGCCACAGCCGCCGGGAAGACACAGTCGACCACTGTGCCCGGCTTGGTCAAAACAGTAATCGGTCGAAGACAGCCGATGTTACCCGGCATCCCTTCGGGTGCCAGGAGCCGAAATACATAATATACCGCCGACAGGGTAATGGCCCGCACGGCATTGACGCAACCTGGAACCTGCGGATCGGAATCACGCCAATCGACCTCGGCTCGCGCCCCCTTGATCGTGACCCGGCAGCGAATCGTAATTGGACCGGTGCCTGCCCCATCATCGTCCAGGACATCGGAAAATTCATAGCTGCCATCCGGGATTCATTCAATCATCGAACCCATCAGACGAGCACCGTAATCGAGTAAAGCCTGCGAATAGGCCGAAGTCTCTGCCAAGCCATACCGCTCGACGATCTCGCGCAGACGGCGTTCACCCACCCGGTTGGCTGCCAATTGTGCGGAGAGGTCCCCTTCGCGCTCCTGGGGGGTTCGGACATTGGCCAAGAGCAGGGCGAGGACATCCTGGTTCATTTCCCCGCGGGCGACGATCTTGACTGGCGGGATGCGCAAGCCTTCCTGGAAGATCTCCTTCGACAAAGGAAGAGACCCGGCAGCCATGCCACCGACATCGGCGTGATGGGCGCGGTTGGCAAGGTAAAAGGCTGGCAGGTCCTCTCCCCAGAAAACTGGCGTCACCGCGGTGATATCGGGCAGGTGGGTGCCTCCCCGGTACGGATCGTTGAGGAGCAAAACATCGCCTGGCTCAAGGTCGCTGCGCTCGCGTGCCGCTGCCACCGCAAGTGGCATAGAGCCAAGATGGACCGGAATATGGGCAGCCTGGGCCACCATGTCCCCATTCCAGTCGAACAACGCACAGGAGAAGTCGCGCCGTTCTTTGATGTTGGGGGAAAACGCCGTGCGCATCAAGACTGCCCCCATTTCCTCAGCGAGGGCGGAAAAGCGATTCTTCATGACTTCCAGACGAATCGGATCGACGACGCGCATGGTCTTTTCAATCCTCCCCACGTCTGTGCAACAACAGGTTGCCACGGCCATCAATCCGCGCCTCCCAGCCGGCTGCCAGATAATGGGTGGCCGTCTCTTCCACTATCAGGGCCGGACCGACAAGGTCTTGTCCCATGGCGATACTTCTCCGCTCCACAACAGGACAACGGATAGATCCGTCGCTCGTTAACAAGGTCGCTGTTTCCTCAAAGGCAGGGGCTCCCTTTTCCGCGTCACTGCTGGTCAGGTCCGGACGTTGGCCACGACCCACCGAGCGCAATCGCAATGTCACAATCTCCATGCTTCGGGTACGATCCTGGTAGCCATAGAGACGTTCATGCTGGTCATGAAAGGTGCAGCAGAAGGCATCGCTGAGCGGCACGTTGACCTCAAAGGATTGTCCCTGGTAACGCATATCCAGAGATTCGATAAAGGTCAACTGCGACTCAGGTACTCCTTCAGTCGCCATATCCGCCTTGGCCTGAGCGTAAAGAGGCTGAAACATGTTCCGCAACTCATTTTCAGACAGGTCAGCCAGGCGCAGGATGGTGAGAGAATAATCCCGCACGGTATCGGCCAGTACCAAACCGACAGCTGACAAGAGTCCGGGATGGATGGGGATAAGGATTCTTTCCATAGCCAACTTATCCGCCAGGGCACAGGCATGCAGCCCGCCGGCACCGCCAAAGGACAGAAGGATGAAGTCCCGCGGGTCGTAACCTTTTTCCACCGACACCACGCGCAATGCTCCGGCCATGGTTTCTTCGGCGACCTCCAAAATTCCGGCGGCCAGCCTTTGCACTGGAAGCCCGGCGCGCTTCGCTAACTCTTCAATTGCCAGCTCGGCTCGGCCCTTATCCAGGTGCATGCGGCCGCCAAGGAAGCGCTCCGGCAATATTCTGCCCAGATACAGGTTCGCATCGGTGACTGTCACCTGGCTGCCTTTACCGTAGCAGACCGGTCCAGGGTCTGCCCCGGCACTCTGTGGGCCAACGCGCAAAGCTCCACCCGCATCGAGATAGGCAATCGAACCACCGCCGGCACCCACCGTATGGATATCGATCATCGGCACCTTGACCGGCCACCCCGCAATGACCGTATCAGTTGTCATGGGTATTTCAGAATCGCACAACCCCACATCAGTGCTGGTGCCTCCCATGTCGAAGGTGAGTATTTTATCGAAACCGGCTCCTTTTCCAGCAGCAAATGCCCCACCCATTCCAGCAGCAGGCCCGGAAAGTATGGTGCGCACCGCCTCTGCACCGGCAGTCGTTGCCTTTATTGCACCACCATTGCTCTGCATGATTCGCAGGGGAATCTCACCGAGCCCTTGCTGCAATCGCTGAAGGTATCCTGACATAATAGGCGCAACAGCAGCATTGACGACCGTCGTGGAAGCACGTTCATATTCACGGAATTCAGGCAGGATTTGATGGGAAGCGGAAACATTGAAGCCTTCCGCAAACAACCTGCCGAGCAATTGCATTTCGTGAATGGGATTCGCATAGGAATGGAGCAGGCAGATCGCCACCGATTCCGCCTTGTGACGTTGCAACTGAGCAACCAGCTCGCTTTGTACGGACTCACTCAGAGGTATGCCAATCTGACCGTCTGCGTAGATACGTTCAGCCACCTCAAGGGTGCGATCCGATCCGAGCAGGGCGAGATTCTTTTGCGGCTGAAGTGCATACAACTTGGGGCGGTTTTGCCGGCCGATAATCAGCAGTTCCTTAAATCCGGCGGTAGTGACTAGGAAGACAGGGGCACCCTTTTGTTCCAAAAGGGCATTGGTCGCAACCGTTGAGCCATGAAATACAATGACCGGTGCCCGGGATGAAGATTCGTCTAATAGATGTTTAACTCCAGAAAGGACCGCGCGGGCGGGATCATCAGGTGTTGACGGAAGCTTGAAAGTCGTGACCTGACCATCCCTGACCATAACCAGATCAGTGAACGTTCCTCCGGTGTCGGCTCCTATCAGAATGATGCCGGAAGGAACGGCTCCTATCCTGTTTTTTTCAATCATGACCGTCGTTATTTGGAGTTTCTGAAAGGAACCCCTCAAGCGGCAACGCCTTGCCCCCAGCTTCGTTGGGCCACTCCAAACTGATGCGTCCCAATTTCCCAGAGCGAAGTTCGCGAAGAATCAGTTCTGAGGTTTTACGTTGATCGACTTCGCCACCAGGGATAAGGCATCCACGATTGCGGCCTATTTGCTCCAGCAACTGCTCAGGACTGCAGCTGACGTCGATATCACCATACCGTTCAGTGAGTCGCTGAGGATAGCGAGCCTGCAGGTACTTCAAACCGAATAAACCAACAACAAGGTAGTCCATGGCATTCTCACCTATGGCTCCGGATGCTGCGAGACAAAATGCAGCTTGTTGGTCATCAAGGTTTGGCCACAGCATTCCGGGAGTGTCGTTGATAACGATGCCGTCCTTTAAGTCAACTAATTGCGGGGTTTTGGTCACAGCAGGTTTGTTTCCAACCTGAGCAACTTTGCGGCCGACAAGAAGGTTGATAATGGTTGATTTTCCCACGTTGGGGATCCCGACGACCATAACCCTGATCGGTTTACCTGCTACCCCCCGATTAGGGACCATGGTGCGGCAAAGTTTGGTAATGCGACCGCTGTTCTTTTTATCACGGGCGTCGAGCGCCAGGGCCTTGACATTTTTTTCCAAGACTAAGACCCGAAGCCATTCTTTGGTCACTTTGGGGTCTGCCAAATCGTCTCTACTTAACAATTTGATGCACGGCTTTCCCTTTCGCAAGCTACGCAACAATGGGTTGGAACTGGCTTGCGGCAACCGTGAATCCAGAACCTCAAGGACCACATCGACCTTACCCATGGCCTCCCCGATTAATTTTCGGGTTTTATGCATGTGGCCAGGATACCAATTGATTTTCATTTTTTAATATTTCCCTCTCAGTCACACTGAAAACAATCTTGCCTACTCTTTTATCAGGTTCACTTTGGCTTGCCAACAACGTTGCAGAAAATAGAGCATAAAAAAAGCCCCCGACGGAGCGGGGGCATAGAGCGGATCTTGATTGTATAGAAAGCGTTATCTAAAACAGTGCAGATTTGGCGAGTTCCATAACCGACCCAGGGATGATCCCGAGGTATAGGACGCCGATAACTGCAATTACGATGGCCACGGCCGCGCCAGCGTTCATTTTTACCCACCCGTAGTCTTCTGCCGGGTCGCGGAAGTACATGTAAACCATAACCCGCAGATAGTAGTACAGGGAAACGGCGGAGTTCAAAACACCCAGGATGGCAAGCCAGATGTATCCAGCTTTAACAGCACCAGCGAAGATATAGAACTTGCCAGCAAAACCTGCTGTAGGCGGAATGCCCATCAGGGAGAACAGGAACAGGGTCAATACCACACCAAGCAGGGGTTTTTTGTAGCCGAATCCAGCAAAGCCTTCGAGAGTCAGGTTCTCTTCGCCTTTTTTGCCAGCCAGGGTCAACACGGCAAAAGCGCCGATGTTCATGAAGGTGTAAGCCAGCATATAGAACAGGATACCGGAGACGCCGATTTCGTTGGCAGCAACCATGCCCACCAGAGCGTAACCAGCGTGGGCGATGGAAGAGTAAGCCAACATCCGCTTCAGATCGGTCTGGAAGATCGCGATGAAGTTACCAGCGATCATGGTCAGAACAGCAAGGATCCACAGAGCAGCGGTCCACTCATTCTGCAGTTCGCCCAAGCCAAGGAAGAAGACCCGCAGGAAGGCAGCAAAAGCTGCGGCCTTGGGACCAGCGCTCATGAAAGCGGTGATGGGGGTCGGGGCGCCCTGGTATACGTCGGGGGTCCACATATGGAAAGGAGCTGCAGCAATCTTGAACAGGAAACCAATGCTCAGCATCACCATGCCAGCCAGGGTCATGGCTGAAGTCAGCTGCTCGGGATTTCCAGACAGGAAACGACCGATATCGGCAACGTTGGTCGTACCAGTAACGCCGTAAAGAAGGGCCATACCGTAGAGCAGGAAGCCAGTGGAAAAGGCGCCGAGCAGGAAGTATTTAAGGCCAGCTTCATTGGACTTGACCTGGCCACGGAAGAAGCCGGCCAGAACATACAGGGAAACGGACATGACTTCGAGACCAAGGAAAATGGTCATCATGTCGGTCCCTGAAGCCATCCACATGGCACCGGAGCAAGTGAAGAGAATCAGCGGATAATATTCGCCGACCTTATAGTCTTCACGTCCTAGATAGCTTTCGGACATCAGCATCGAAAGCCCGGCAGCCAGGAGGATGGAAATGTTGAAGAAAGCGGCAAATTTGTCGTTTGCCACGTGACCGGCAAAACCGAATTCAGGCGAACTCCAAGCTCCGACACTGGCCACAGCGGCAGCCAAGACAGCAACGATGCTCAGCACCATTGCCGGAGCGGTCTTACCGCGTGGCATAAAAACATTGACTAACAGAATACCCATCCCAAAGCAGACCAGTATCAGGGATGGCATAATGGCCCCCATATTCACGTTCTGCAGGGCTTCTTGCACCAAAGTGAGTTCCATGGTTATGCTCCTCCGCAAGCGGTTAGTTCAGCAAACTTTTTCTTGAGCCGTTTAGTGATGCTGCTCGTGCTGCACAGGAGCTTCCACCGGTGCAGCAGCAGGTTCAACAACGGCAATCTGCTCTTTACCCTTTACCTGCTGAATGAGCTGCTCAATAGCAGGATTCATTTTGTCAGTGAAGGTGCTGGGGTAAACGCCGATCCAGAATACGAAGACCAGCAGAGGCAGCATCACGACGATTTCCCGCAGGGAAAGGTCTTTAAGATTCTGATTGGCAGGATTTTCAAGTTTGCCGAACATGACCCGCTGGAACATCCACAGCATGTAGACAGCGGCGAAGATAACGCCGGAGGTCGCGAAAACGGTGAACCAGCGCAGGTTACTTTCGAAAGCACCCATGAGGATCATAAATTCGCCTACGAAACCGTTCATGCCGGGCAGACCGATCGAAGACAGGGTCACGATCATGAAGATGGTGGCAAAGATCGGCATTTGTTTGGCCAACCCACCGAAGTCAACAATGAGGCGGGTGTGCCGCCGCTCATAAATGAAGCCGACGATAAGGAACAGTGCGCCGGTCGAAACCCCGTGGTTGATCATCTGCAGCATGCCGCCGGAAATGCCCTGCATATTCAGAGCAAAAATACCGAGCATGACAAAGCCAAGGTGAGATACGGAAGAGTAGGCAACAAGTTTCTTGACGTCGTCCTGCATCATGGCAACCAGAGCGCCGTAAATGATACCAATCACGGCCAGCAGAGCCAAGGCAGGAATGAATTTGTGGGTAGCTTCGGGGAACAGCGGCATTGCGAACCGTACGTAGCCGTAAGTACCCATTTTCAGCATGATGGCTGCCAGAATTACGGAGCCAGCAGTCGGTGCTTCAGTATGCGCATCCGGCAACCAGGTATGGACCGGGAACATTGGAACTTTAATTGCGAAACTGAAGGCGAAGGCCAGGAAAAGCCAGGTCTGGAGTTCTGCAGGAATCGCAAGTTTGTAGAAATCAGCGACACTGAAACCGCTGATGTCCATGCCGGACTGAATGGCATAGTAGTAGATGTAGATGATAGCTACCAGCATCAGCAGGGAGCCGACGGCGGTGAACAAGAAGAATTTGACTGCCGAGTAGATGCGGCGCTTGCCACCCCAGATACCGATGAGGAAGTACATCGGGATCAGCATCAGTTCCCAGAAGATGTAGAACAGGAACAGGTCGAGGGAGATGAAGGCACCAAGCATGGCGGTTTCGAGCAGCAGCAGCAAAGCCATGAAGCCCTTGGTGCTCTTTTCCACGGCCTGCCAAGTCGACAGTACAGTAATCGGCATGATGAAGGTTGTCAGCAGAACCAGCCAGAGGCTGATGCCGTCAATGCCGACGTTGTAATTCATCTGAAAGTAGTCACCGATTTTGATCCATTCGGAAAACTCAGTGTAATGCATAGCTGCCGATGTCTTGAAAACCTCGTTAAAGGCCAGCGGCAGACTGATGATGAAGGTAATCACCGTTACGACAAGCGTAAAGGTTTTCAGTAGCGCCCCGTTATCTTTGGGGAGCAACAGGAGGACCAGCATTCCCAATATTGGGAAGAAGGTCATCAGGCTGAGAAGATGTTCGCTCATGGGAAATCGCTCCTTTTATTGCTAACTGAAAAGAGTCGTAAGTCTACCGGAAGACGTAGATCGCCACCATAACCACTACCCCGACAACCATGCTCAGAGCGTAGTTATGAACAAACCCTGTCTGGGTGTAGCGCAGGCCGTTGGAACAGATGTTCACCAATTTTCCAACGCCGTTGACGATACCGTCGACCACTACCACGTCAAACCCTTTCCAACAGAAGGTGGCGAAGCGTTTGGTGGCATTGACAAACAGTGCGTCATAAATTTCGTCAACGTACCATTTGTTGAAGACTACCCGGTGAGCGGCTTTGAAAGTGCTGACAAATTTCCCAGGCAGCTGGGGATTCTTGATGTACATAACATAGGCCAGGGCGATACCGACCAAAGCGATACCGATGGACAGACCCATCAGGCCGTACTCAACGCTATGAGGAATCGCATGGTTCACCATGATGTGGTGCGCATGCTGAGCGGGCTCAAATACCGGAGCCAGGAAATGCTCGATCCGATTGGAACCACCCAACGCTGCAGGTACCCCTACATAACCGGCCAAAGCGGCACCAGTAGCAAGGATCATCAGCGGAAGAGTAATGACCAGCGGAGATTCAGGTACATGACCTTTGGCTTTCGGGGTAATGCGTTCTTCGCCGTAGAAGGTCATGAACACACAGCGGAACATGTAGAAGGCGGTCATACCGGCAGCGCAGGCACCGATAAACCAAAGGATCTGGTTGCCCCGAGTTGAGCTGAAGGCCCACCAGAGAATTTCGTCTTTAGAGAAGAAACCCGCCAGACCCGGGATACCAGCGATGGCCAAAGTGGAGATGAGGAAGGTCCACTTGGTAATCGGCATGTATTTGCCCAGGCCACCCATATTGCGCATGTCCTGAGGATCGTCATGGCTGTGAGCATGATGCAGGGCATGATGCATTCCGTGAATAACAGAACCGGACCCAAGGAACAGGCAGGCTTTGAAGAATGCGTGAGTCATGAGGTGGAAAATACCGGCGGTCCAAGCCCCAACACCCATGGCCAGGAACATATAGCCAAGCTGGGAGACAGTGGAATAGGCCAGAACGCGCTTGATGTCGTTCTGAGCCAGACCGATACTGGCAGCGAAGATGGCCGTTGCAGCACCAACCACGGCAACCACCATCATGGTGTCCGGGGATTGGGCGAACAGGCCGTTCATGCGACCAATCATGTATACGCCGGCGGTAACCATCGTAGCAGCATGGATGAGGGCGGAGACTGGGGTCGGACCTTCCATGGCGTCAGGCAACCAAGTGTACAGAGGAATCTGAGCCGATTTACCGGTAGCACCCAGGAAGAAGCACAGGGTAACAACAGTAACAACCCCGCCAGTTCCGAGCAGATGCCCGTTAGCTGCGATTTCGGTGAAATTCAGGGTCCAGATACCATGCTCGGTACCCATGGTCCAGAACAGGGTGAAGATACCAAGCAGGAAGCCAAAGTCACCAACGCGGTTGACAACGAAGGCCTTCTTGGCAGCATCGCCGGCGCTCTTCTTCTCGAAGTAATAGCCGATCAGCAGATAGGAACAGAGACCAACACCTTCCCAGCCGATAAACATGACCATGGCGTTGTTCCCCAGCACCAGCATCAGCATGGAGAAGCAGAACAGGTTCAGGTAAGCAAAGAACCGGAAGAAGCCCTCTTCCCCGTGCATATAGCCGATGGAGTAGAGGTGGATCAGGGAGGCGATCCCGGTGACAACCATAATCATGATGCCACTGAGAGGATCAAGCAGGAAGCCCCAGCTGACCTTCAAGGCTCCGACATCCATCCACCGTGCCACAACTTCTTCAAGCACGACGATATCGCCGGAAACCAGTTTAGCAAAGTAAGTACAGGAAACGAGGAAGGACAGGAAGATCGCGAGCGTACCGATCGTCCCGATAATCTTCTCGTTTTTAATTTTTTTGCCGAATAGTCCGTTAATCAGGAACCCCACAAGGGGGAAGAACGGGATGAGCCACAGTTTCATCTGAATCTCCTCTTATCGGAAAAGGCCCCAAGCAAGGAAGTTTACCATTTCAGTAAATTGAAGTCCTCGACGTCAATCGACTCCTTATTACGGAAGAAGGCGATCATCAGGGCTAGTCCGACGGCGGCCTCAGCCGCAGCGACAGTCATGACGAAGAAGACAAAAACCTGGCCATCCATGTTCCCCAGATAGCTGGAGAGGGCAATGAAAGAGAGGTTGACGGCATTGAGCATCAGCTCGATGCACATGAAGATAACGATGGCGTTTCTTCTGGTGAGGACCCCGAAGGTTCCTAGCGAGAAGAGAATCGCACTGACCACGAGATAGTGATGAATCGAAACCATGATCTTTCTCCTGTCCGTATGTGAACCTTAGACTTTACGCTTAGCCAGAATTACGGCCCCGATGATGGCCACCAGGAGCAGGATGGACGTGATTTCAAAGGGAAGCAGGAACTGAGTGAACATGGACCGGCCGATCAATTCAGTGTGACCGACGCTGGCAACCATATCCGGGGTGATGCTTCCTTTGAGACCAGTAATGTCACCGCTGCGAACAAAGGTCACAGCCTGGAACAATACCAGAGCGGCTAGAACCGCTGCCCAAACAACTCCGTGGGTATATCGGCGCCCAACCTCGGTTCCGAGATTGAGCAGCATGATGACGAAAACAATCAGGACCATAATGGCGCCGGCATAGACCATGATCTGAATCGCGGCCATAAACGGTGCGTGCAGCATGACGTAGAAAATCGCCAGACAGAAGAAGGTCATGACCAAAGAGATGGCGCTATTGACCGGACTCTTACATTTGACCACCAAGAAACCGGATGTGATGGCGACCAATGCGACTAAGTAAAAAAAGATTGCTTCGATGGCTATCATGGATTCAACGCTCCTATTCGGTTACTTGAGCAGCCGCTCTTTGGTGAATACGAAATCTGCGCGTTTGTAGTTGGCCAATTCATATTCACCCGTCATTTCAATGGCCTCTAACGGGCAGGCCTCTACGCAGTAGCCACAAAAGATACACCGCAGGAGGTCAATCTGGTAGACCTTGGGATACTTCTCGCCTTTTTCATTCTCGGCGGATTCGATGGTGATGCACTTGGCCGGACACACGGTCGGGCACAGGTAACAGGCAACGCACTTTTCCCGATCCTGTTTAGGAACAAGGCGATGCAGGCCACGGAACCGTTCTGCAGGTTGCAGTCTTTCGTCCGGGTACTGAACCGTCGTGCTGTGACCAGGGAGCAAATGCTTGGCGGTGATTATCAGACCTTGAATTAGCGCTTTGAACATGGGCCTATCCTCTTGTCACGAATTAAGGATTACTGCAACAGAACAACAACGAGACCGGTAACCAGCACATTCGCCAGTGACAGGGGCAGGAAAACTTTCCAACCCATGAACATCAGCTGGTCGTAACGAACCCTGGGATACGTTGCCCGGACCCAGATCATGAAGATCATGAAGGCGATGGTTTTGCCCAAGATGTTGACGAAACCAAGGCTATCAGGGAGAGGCCCGCTCCAGCCGCCGAGGAACAGAGTGGCGGCGATGGCACCGATAACGATCATATTGGCGTACTCCGCCATGAAGAACAGAGCGTATTTCATGGAGGAATATTCCGTACAGAATCCAGACACCAGTTCGCTTTCCGCTTCCGGAAGGTCGAAAGGAGTACGGTTGATCTCAGCAGCTCCGCAGACGATGAACAGCAGGAAGGCCAGCGGCTGTTTGAAGATGTACCAGCTCAGAATGGAAGCAGACTGAGCTTCAACGATGCCACGCAGGCTGAGAGTTTCAGACAGCATGAATACCGAGATGATGGCAATACCAGCAGCCAGTTCGTAGGAGATCATCTGGGCACTGGAACGCAACCCACCAAGCAGCGAGTATTTGCTGTTGGAGGCCCATCCGGCCAGAACGATTCCGTATACACCGAGACCAGCCATTGCCAGAATGTAGAGTACACCGACATTCAGGTCAGTGATCTGTTGCGGGATAATGTACCCGAACAGCTCCAAGTCAGGACCAAAAGGTACAATTGCAACTGTGATGAAGGCCGGAACCAGAATCATCATTGGCGCCAGAAGATACGGTACCTTGTCGGCCTCGGAAGGGATGATCTCTTCCTTGAAAAAGAGTTTAAGACCGTCGGCAATTGGTTGCAGTAAACCATGCCAACCGGTCCGCATGGGGCCAAGACGAGTTTGCATATGGCCAATCAATTTACGTTCAACCCAAGTAGCGTAGGCGACCATCAAAATGACCACTACAAATACAACAACAATCTTGACCAGCATGGCCCCCACGAAGAGGAGGGCGTTGTTCGAGAGGCTCAACACTTCAGGCGTCATGATAATCCTCTTCCTTCTCGTTTAGTGAAATGATCCGAACGATGAGCTTATTAGTAACCTGGTTTATGGGGAGTCCGCATTTCCCCGATATGTTTCTTCAAGTACTGGGCCTCAGCATGGCCAGGATTGACCGCCAGGGCTTTGTCAATCTCGGCCGATGCTCCGTCCAGCAAATCAAGCTGGATCAGGCATTCAGCAATGTGGACCAAGGCATCAGCATCGCGCGGATTTCTTTGAACTGCCTCCCGGTAAGCGTTGATCGCCTCACCGAACTGTCCTAATTTCCGCAATGCATCCCCAAGCATAAAATAGCCTGGGGTGAATCGAGGATTCCGCTCTACGGTGTCTTGAAACCTTTCTACCGCTTTTGCGAAATCGCCGCTTTTGAAATGAGCCATCCCCAGATCGAACAACGCTGCTACATAGCCAGGGCTGTTCTCAACCACCCGCTCGAGCGTCTGGATGGCTTTTCCATGCTCTCCCTGCTGGGAGAAGACCATCCCCAACATATACAATCCGCGACTGTATTGTGGGTTGATGGCGATGGCCCTTTCCAGGGCCGCCTGCGCACCTTCGAGATCCGAACTGCGCAAGCATGAGAGACCTAACCGGTAGCTGGTTTCGGCACTCCCCGGGTTGATTTCCAGGGCCTTGCGGAAGCTGGCAATGCTTCCAACAAGGTCGCCGATTCCGTATTCCGCCATTCCCAGCTTGAAGTAAACCCGAAAGGGCTCGTTATCTCCAACCGCCAGTGCCTGTCGAAAGGCTTGAATGGCATCTGCCAAATCCCCCCGGTCGTAAAGAGCCATCCCGAGGTAGTAGAATCCTTTGGCAGATTCCGGCCGTTTTTCCAGCACCTTTTTCCAGGCGCTGATGGCCTCGTCAATCAGTCCACGATGATAAAGATCAAGGGCGTCCGCATGAATCGAGTCCATGGTTTCGCCAAGTTGTTGCCCGCATTGTTCACAAAAGCGGGCCTGGGCCGGAACGGGGTGATGACATTTGGGACATTCCATTCCGGCCCCTGACTCCGTTACTTACTGAGATCAACGGCCAGAACCGCTTCGCCCTGATAAATCTGATTGATGCCGAAGTGGTAGGGCGCGAAAACAACCCCTTTGGGTAGTCGGCGATCAACCTTGGCTTTGAGTTTGAGTTGACCGTTGGCAGCCTTGACGGTCACCAAATCGCCATTGGCTACTTTAAGTGCGGCAGCATCTTCACGACTCAGTTCCAAATAGGCCTCTGGAACTGCAGTGATGGGGCCTTTAGCGTGCAGAGAAAGAGTACCGCTGTGGTACAGAGCGCTACCGGTAACAAGTTGGAATTTGCCTTTAACCTCTTTACCACCTTCAACAGCCACAAGGTTTTTCTGTTTAGGAGCGAGGACGTCTCCACCCCAAACCACACCTTGAGGTCCAATGGCTTTGTATTCGAGCCCTTTGTACTCCGGAACGGTCTTGCTGATTTCAGCAAAAACAGCTTCAGGTCCGGTGAAGGTGACTTGGCTGCCGAGTTTACCAAGGAGTTGCAACAGGATCGCGTAGTCGGTCTGAGCTTCGCCAGGACTGGTCACGCCCCGACGGACTCTCTGCAGACGACGCTCCGCGTTGGTAAAGGTTCCTTCTTTCTCTGCAAAAGAAGTGGCAGGAAGAACGACGTCAGCCATCTGGGCGGTTGCAGAGAGGAACAGATCCTGAACCACTACAAAAGAAGCTCCCTTAATTGCAGCTTCGACCTGAGCCCGCCCAGGGTAAGACTGTACGGGGTCTTCACCGAGGATGTAGAGAGCAGACAGTTTGCCTTTGGCAGCGGCATCCAGCATAGCCTGGGCGCCTTTACCTTTTTTACCGGGGAGGATGCCAAGATCTATCGCCCCCTGGCTGTTGGCTTTTTCACCGCAGAGATACAGACCGCTACCAGCGCGGCCGACCTGACCGGTCAGTATGGCAATATTTGCTGCAGCGACAGCCAGTTCCTTGGCGTTGGCGGTGTAAGGCAGACCATAGGCCAACAGGATAGCGGTGCGCTCGCCTTTTGCCATGGCGCGGGCGGCATCACGAATCATTGCTGCCGATGCGCCAGTAGCCTTTTCAACATCTTCGGGCTTGTAAGCAGCCAGAGCCTTTTTCAATTCCGCAACCCCCTGGACGCCGTCGGTAACGGCAAGTTTTTCATCGATGAGGGTAAAGGCAATGGCATTGAGGACGTTGACTTCAAGGCCCGGCTTGGTCAGCAAGGTTTTGGCTTCAGGAAGCTTGGTAAACTTCCCTTTTTTATCGGAAACCACAAACAGCTTAGCTTCTTTGCGTTTTACAGCCTGGTTTGCAACCATTCCGAAAACCGGATGGGTCTCGTAAAAATCGGAACGGATGGCCAGAATCGTGTCGCATTCCTCAACAACCGGGAAGGTTGCAGTCGAAGCACGTACACCAATCGTTTCCAGAAGTCCTTCGGTCACCCCTTTGTAACATTCGCCGCCAGAGTGATCGAGGTTTTCGGTGCCAAGTTGAGCAGCGACATTTTTCAGCAGGAAGAATTCCTCGTTGGTCAGGCGACCACCGGAGAGAATCCCTACTCCTTGCTCCTGTTGGGCTTTTTTCAGCCCAGCAGCTGCAACCTGAAGGGCTTCTGCCCATGTACTTTCGACCAGTTGGCCATCTTTACGAACCAATGGTTTGATCAGACGGTTTTCGTCATTGATGTACGAATAACCGAACCGACCGCGAATGCACAAGTTGCCGTCATTAACACCGTTTTTATCGTTGAACCGGATCGTTTCAACCTTATTCTTCAGTACACCAAGGGTCACTGTGCAGCCGTTGCCACAGTATCCGCAGACGCTATCCACTTCCTTTAGCTGCCAAGGACGAGCCTTGAATTTGAAAGGACGCGGCAGCAAAGCGCCGACCGGACAAACCGAAACACACTGCCCGCAGAATTCGCAATCCAACCCTCTATCAAAAGCCGTGGCAATTTTGGATTCGAAACCACGATTGATAAAGGAGTAAGAACCGTAAGCAACGATTTCGTCGCAAATACGTGCACAGCGTCCGCACAGCACGCAACGGTTCATATTGCGCTCGATGAAGGGGTTGCGTTCATCGGTTCCGAGATCGAATTTTTCGCCCTCGAAACGGTTTTTGGTAACGCCCAGTTCGTAGGCCAGATCCTGCAGATCGCATTCACCAGCCTTGTCACACACCGGACAATCGAGAACATGATTGACCAGCAGGAATTCCAATACGGTTTTACGAACCTTCTGAATATCCGGCGAGTTGGTGGTAACAACCATCCCTTCCGTGACCGGAGTGGTACAGGAAGGAATCAGTCGACCCTTCATCTGCTCGACTTCCACCAGACAGATTCGGCAAGCGCCGTAAGGGAGGAGCTTTTTGGCATAGCAGAGGATGGGGATATGAACTCCAGCCTCCACTGCGGCTTCATAAATCGTCGCCGTCTTCTTAACAGTTACCTGTTTGCCATCTATCGTCAGAGTGACCATCTTGACCTCGTATCGCTTCAGCTAGGGTAATCGGCTATTCGATTGCCATAAAGGGACAGGCGTCATAACAGGAGGTACACTCTGTACATTTCTCCCGATCAATAACTGCAAGTTCCTTCTTCTCCCATTTAATGGCGTCCACCGGGCAAGCTTTGTAGCACATGCCACACCGTTTGCAGAGGTCATCAATGACCTTGAACTTAAGCAACGGCTTACAGGCATGGGACGGGCAGTACTTGTCCTTAATATGGGCTTCGTACTCGTCGCGGAAGTAACGAATGGTGGACAGAACCGGGTTGGGAGCTGTTTGGCCGAGACCGCACAGGGAACTCTTCTTGATATCCATGGCCATGTCTTGAAGAAGTTCAATATCCCCTTCTTGTCCTTGGCCGGAAGTGATCCGCTCAAGGATCTCAAGCATGATCTTCAGACCAATACGGCAGGGAATACATTTGCCGCAAGACTCAACACGGGTAAAGTTCAGGAAGAACCTGGCGATGTCAACCATACAGGTAGTTTCGTCCATAACGACCAAACCACCCGAACCCATCATGGCACCCGCTTTAATCAGCGAATCGTAGTCGACCTCAGTCTCGATGGCATCCTGCGGCAAACAACCACCGGAAGGCCCACCGGCCTGAACCGCTTTAAACTTGCGATTCCGATCAATACCGCCGCAAACGTCAAAAATAACCTCGCGCATGGTGGTACCGGCAGGAACTTCCACCAGACCGGTATGCTTAACCTTCCCAGTAACGGCGAAGATCTTGGTCCCCTTGGTTCCCTGAGTCCCGATAGAAGAGTACCAATCAGCACCTTTAGCGAGAATATAAGAAACGTTGGCAAAGGTTTCGACGTTGTTGATGTTGGTCGGCTTGCCCCACAAACCTTTAACGGCCGGGAACGGCGGGCGGGGACGGGACATGCCGCGATGTCCTTCGATAGAGGCCATCAGGGCGGTTTCCTCACCACAAACGAAAGCGCCGGCGCCCATCTTGATGCGCATGTCGAATTTAAAGCCAAGCCCCATGCAGTTATCGCCAAGAAAGCCTTTTTCGTAGCAGGTATCAATCGCTCTCTGCAGACGCTTGATAGCTAGGGGATATTCGGCACGGCAGTAAACGTAACCAAAAGAGCAGCCAATAGCATAAGCTGCGATCATCATCCCTTCAACAACCCCATACGGATCGCCTTCGAGAACCGAACGGTCCATAAAGGCCCCGGGGTCACCTTCGTCAGCATTACAGATGAGATACTTCAGATTACCAGGGGTGGCCCGGCAGAAAGTCCACTTCATGCCGGTCGGGAAACCACCGCCCCCACGTCCCCTCAAGCCTGACTTTTTAACTTCTTCGATAACTTCTTCCGGCTTCATGGTCACGGCGCGTTTGATCCCGGCAAAACCACCGTTCTCCAGGAAGGCGTCAAGACTTTCCGCGTTGATCGTCCCGCAACGGGAGAAAACAACGCGCATCTGTTTTTCAAGGAATTTCTGGTAGTAAGGACCGGCCTGAGACTTCTTAACCGGGGTTCCGCCAACAATGTGTTCCTCAACGATTTGCGCAACCATTTCCGGTTTCACGAAATCGTAAGTCACAGCCGGCTGACCTGGAATATCTACGTCAACCAGCACGTCGTTAGCACACAAGCCACGGCAACCGGTTCCGAAGACATCACAATCTTTGCCCACTTTGGCATCGACGCCCTGCTTCTTCAACTCCGCCTCGAAAGCATCGGCAACCGCTTGGGCACCGGAGGCAAGACCACCTGTTCCCTGGCAGATCAGTACTTTAATTTTTTCCGTTTTTGCGGCCATTATCTCTCTCCGCCTCTCAAATGGTTGTCACGGCTCGGGGATTATTCCTTAGCCTGGTACTTGGCGATGACTTCTTCCATCTTTTGCACGGTCATGGACCCATAGGTCGCATCGTTCACCATGATAACCGGAGCCATACCACAGGCACCGATGCAGGCCAGATACTCAGCGGTAAATTTCAGGTCCGGCGTGGTTTCGGCATGGCCGATACCCAGTTTTTCTTTAATGGTGTTACCAATGCGAGTCGCGCCCTTAACATGGCAGGCGGTTCCCATGCAGACCCTGATAATATTTTTCCCGCGAGGCTCAAGATGGAACTGGGCGTAAAAAGTCAACACCCCATAGATCTGGCTCGGATAGACATTCAACCGCTCTGCAATCAAATCGATGCAGGGCTCGGGAAGGTAACCGTAGACATCCTGCACGCCTTGCAGAACCGGCATTACGGCACCATGCATGTCAATATACTTGTCAATGACCTGGTTACATCCCGTCAGGTCGATTTCTTCCTGTTGTGCTTTTTCGGCAGCGCCGCTCATAAAAACACCCCTTTCGTCCGTGACGGATTACCTGTCAATTTCACCCAAAACGATGTCCAAGGTACCGATGACGGCGACGACGTCGGCGATCAAACGACCTTCCACCATTTGCGGCAGAGCTTGCAGGTTGACGAAAGACGCAGCGCGAACTTTCATCCGGTAGGGTTTGGGACCACCATCGGAAACGATGTAGAAACCGACTTCACCTTTGGGATTCTCAACCCCCTGATAAATCTCACCGGGCTCAGGCTTGAATCCTTCGGTAATCAGCTTGAACTGATGGATCAAACCTTCGATGGTGTTCATAACGTGCTGCTTGGGAGGCATAACAATTTTCGGCTCATCAGCCAAAATCGGGCCGGGCTTCAACTTGTCCAGACACTGGCGAATGATTTTGCAGGATTCGCGCATCTCCTTGAGGCGGACATGGTAACGAGCCCAGGTGTCACAGCCCTGCTGAACAGAGACTTCAAAGTCGTAGTCTTCATAGCCACTGTAGGGGTTGTCACGACGCAGGTCCCAATCGACGCCCGAACCACGCAGGGAGGGGCCGGTCAGGCCAACATCAATAGCGTCTTCGGCGCTGATTTCACCAACGCCACAAATACGCTTCTGCCAGATCTTGTTGCCGGTCAGCAGCCCTTCATAGGTATCGACATGCCCGGGCATTGCATCAATGAAATCCCGAACATCTTTTTCCAACCCGTCGGGAAGATCCATAGACAGACCACCAACACGGAAATAGTTGGAGGTCATACGAGCACCGGAAACTTTTTCATACATGTTCATAATCGCTTCACGCTCACGGAAGCAGTAAATGAACACGGTCATTGCGCCGATATCAAGAGCATGACAAGCCAGCCAGACAAGATGACTCTTGATACGAGTCAGCTCGGCGAACATAACGCGGATAACCTTGGCGCGCTCAGGAATTGAATCGGTGATGCCGAGCAGCTTTTCAACCGCCAGAACATAACCCAAGTTGTTGTGCATCGGAGCAAGGTAGTCAAGCCGGTCGGTCAAAGGCAGCACCTGGTGATAGGTGCGATACTCCGACAGCTTTTCCGTGCCGCGATGCAGAAAGCCGATATGCGGGGTCGCCTTGACGACGGTTTCCCCGTCCAGTTCAAGAATCAGCTGGAGAACCCCGTGGGTGGAGGGGTGCTGCGGCCCCATATTGACTGTCATTTTTTCGGTCAGTGCCATGATTTCTTGCCTCTTCTATCTGAGAAGGTGAACATCATCCAATCGAAACAATTAAGACAGGCGGCCCTGATAAGGCTCTCTGCCGGGGCCCTGCAGCGGGTAATCCTTGCGCTGCGGATGACCTTCCCAATCGGCCGGCATCAGAATCCGCCGCAGATCAGGATGCCCCTTGAAGGAGATCCCCATCATGTCCCAAGTCTCACGCTCCAGCCAGTTGGCGGTCGACCAAACACAGGACACGGTATCGACTACAGCATCACTCTCTTCCACCGGAACCTTGACCCGAATGCGATCCTTGGTCCCGATGCTGTAAATGTTGTACACCACCATGAAACGAGGCGACTGACCCAGATAATCAACGCCGCAGACATCGCACAGGAAGTTGTAGCCCAGATCCTTTTTCAAATAGGAGCAGATAGCAACGATATCTTCCTTCTTGACGGTGATCGTCGTCTCCCCGCGGAACTCCTTGACTTCGAGAACCGAGGAGGAAAACTTTCCTTTCAGCTTTCCAACAACAGCATGTTCGCTCATAGCTTTTGATCCCTATCTCAGTATCCAATCACGCGGATCGGTAGTCATTAGATTTCGCTGATTCTCTCACCAACACCAATAGCGGCCCCAAAGGAGTTGCGCTCAGCCTTAATCTTGTCCTGCAACTTCATGAGCCCGAAAAGCAGCCCCTCAGGACGCGGCGGACAGCCCGGGATATAAACATCCACCGGCAGCGCCTCATCGATCCCCTGTACAGTACTGTAGGTATCAAAAATGCCACCAGAGCAGGCGCAGGCGCCCATGGCAATTACGTATTTCGGTTCAGGCATCTGCTCATAAACAACCTTGATAACCGGAAGCATTTTCTTTGTAACGGTCCCGGCGATGACGATCAAGTCAGCCTGGCGAGGTGAAGCGCGGAACAGAACCCCAAAACGGTCAAGGTCAAAACGGGCGGCGCCAGTTGCCATCATTTCGATGGCGCAGCAAGCCAAACCAAAAGTCATCGGCCACAAAGACCTGGAGCGAGCCCAGTTAACAACCGCATCCAGACTGGTCGTGATTACATTATTTCCCAGCGTGCGCTCTACTCCCATTCCAATGCTCCTTTTTTCCAAACGTAAACGTAACCAACCAGAAGAATGAGAATGAAAACTCCCATTTCTGCAAAGCCGAACATCCCAAGCTTCTTAAACATGACAGCCCAGGGGTACATAAAAACCGCTTCGATATCGAAGAGGATAAAGAGCATTGCCACGATGTAGAACTTCACCGAGAAACGCTCACGTGCGGTTCCGATTAAGGGCATACCACACTCATAAGGAGCCAGCTTTACCTGTGATGGTTTTTTCTGCCCGATAAGGGTAGAAAAAATCGTTGCGCCCACTGCAAATGCCAATGCAATCACAATGAGGGTCAAAATTGGCAGATAACTGTCTAACATGAAATCAGCTCCTCCCATGGTTTTAGAGTGACGTTCAAAAGGGCTCTTCAGGCCATAACGTTTACGGTATTCGCGGTGTGCAAGTTAGGACAATTTTAACTCTTTGTCAAGTAAAAAATACAGTATACTGTATGCACTTCGGAGTTACGTATACGCCTGTTTTGGCGTTATTTTAGTCTTTTTTCCAAGCAAAAAGACCTACTTGGAAGAAGCCATAAATTAGGATTTTCTCACACAAATGATAGGGACAAAAACGGAGGCAAAAGAGGCGCTGAATCAATGTCATTTATGGACAGATTCAACAAAAGAGGCGGGGAAAGTAAAATGATTTTTAAGCCAATTTAGGATACAAATTTCGCCCGAGGGGATTTTTCCCAAAATCACAAAAACGACACCAGAAAGATTGCGGGCCACCAGAGTGTCCACAAGACCTGGCAACAATAACCCAGAACGGACTAACGTCGCGCTTCCCAACGATTCATTCCGGCAAGCAGAACCCCTAGGGTTATAAACGCGCCGGGCGGCAGGATCATCAGCAGAAAAGGGATATAACCAGCGCCAAAAAGACTGATTCCAAGGATAGATCCACTGCCGAACAATTCGCGCACAGCCCCGAGAACAAACAACGCAAGGGTAAAACCGAGCCCCATACCGATCCCATCAAATACAGCAGGCAGCACAGGCTGACGGGAGGCAAATGCTTCGGCGCGACCAAGAATAACGCAGTTCACCACGATAAGGGGAATAAATATTCCAAGGGCTTTGTACATATCATATAAAAACCCTTCCATGCACAACTGCACCACAGTAACGAACGAAGCAATGATAACGATAAACGCGGGGATGCGCACCTTGGAGGGTATGAGATTGCGCATCAAGGACACGACAACGTTGGAGCAAACCAGCACGAAAGTCGTGGCAAGCCCCATGCCGATCCCATTCTCAGCGCTGGTCGTCACAGCCAGAGTGGGACACATGCCCAACACTAGCTTGAAGACAGCATTTTCTTTCCAAATACCTTTAGTCAGCTCTGTCCACAAACTCATGACGTCACCCTATTCTTGACCGGCAATCTGGGCCTGATGGTCACGAAAAAACTCCAGCCCCTTGCGGATAGCCCCAACAACGGCGCGCGGGGAAATCGTAGCTCCAGTGATCTGGTCAAAGTCGCCACCATCCTTCTTAACCCGCC
>ENA-ORXD01000532-ORXD01000532.1-sediment-metagenome-genome-assembly--contig:-NODE-532-length-46813-cov-4.920083_pt1 | contig 46813 bp, 35 predicted proteins | sample MGYA00237862_ERZ511471 | MGnify/ENA metagenome assembly ERZ511471
TCATCACCGGGAACAAGCGCTCCTGAATATCGATAATTAACCCGGTGGTGTTTTCTCTTGTAATCCGCATGATTCTTTGGTTTATGATTTTTTCCTGATAAAATAAGCTGCAAAACTACGCTTATTTTTATTTCAGAACAATGATTCCCGTCGAAACCTGAAGGTGAGTTGGTTTGGTATGAGTACTTTACAATTGTTTGTTTATGTTTCAGGGTGGGAGAAGCCTTTTTTTGAGATGATGAATCAGGTTAACCGGTGTTTTTTCAACGAAAGTTGCCTAATGAGCAAGTGATTTACAGGGATGAGAATAATGATAATGGCGATGACAATCCACTGTGACGGAATGGGATTATCCCCGTTTTCAATAACCAAGACATCATTGGTGAGCCGGAAAATGATATTTACGGCCCAATGTAAGCCAATAGTGTACCATAAATTTCCTGTCATAACAAGCGGAGATACCAGCATAATACCCAGCAAAAAAAGGTATATCAGCGTTGTCAATCCACTTTCAAAATCATATATCTGATTACCGGTACTTACAATTGCCGAAAAAATTATGAATGTTTCGGGAGTGGTACGTCGGTGCAGGAATCGGTACAAATAACCCATCGAAAGAGTATCGAATGCAATGGTCGGGACCAACATGGCTGCGGCAAAGAGTGATGCATGTTTCCAGAAAAGTCTTGATTCGGGCTGATAGCGTATTCTGACAATATCATATTGAACAGCCAGAAGAAATGCCGCGGAGAAAAACAGTAGTCCTATCAACAGGCCTGTAAATAATTGCGTCCTGTTCCTAAAAATATTGGTTAACCCATACGCTTTCAATCCGCTGAATCTCTGCCAGCGAGCAACCAACCAGGCAATCACCAAAAACAAGACCATCAGCAATACGAAAATCTTTGTATCGCGGAGATAATGCATAACGGTAACGGGAATTTGATACGCGATAAAAAGCACGCCAAATCCCACTAAAACTTTAAAAACCGACGGACTGGTCTTTTTCATTCACCTAAAATGGGTACACATGCTTTTTAAAATTAGCATATTCCATCGTAGTTGATACTACAATCTTCGATTTTGTTATGGTAAAAAGAGGAGAATGCGTAAATGGTGTTCTTCCGGCTAAGGTTTCCAGTTTAATTCATTGAATTTTCTTCTTCCCAGAAAATAATAACTCCAAACCAAACTTCCCCGGTAAATTTGTGGATGATTTTCACTGACAACGTGTGGGCGAAGCTGCTGGCGTTGCTTTCGCAGATATGGAAGGTGCCTGTAAAATGCGATATGCGCCATAAATACTTTCCGGAAGGCAGCTACTTGTCCGGTGACTAAAAATTGAAGTGCAGCTGCTCCATCCAGGATCATACGACTGAAAAGCACCGGGAATAGCAATTGTGATGGGAGATTTTTATACAGAAGAAACAGGTTGTTGCGGAAGTTGAGGTAAATCTTCCTCGGGTTGCCGTAGGAAAGACTTCCACCACCTACATGATGAACTATGGATTGATGGTTGTACCAGATTTTGTATCCCCGGTTCTTCATACGCCAACAAAGGTCAATCTCTTCCATGTGTGCCCAGAAATGGGCATCCAGACCCTCCAGTTCTTTCCATACGAATGAACGGACCATCAGGCAGGCGCCGGTTCCCCAAAATATTTCTCCGCTAATGTTGTACTGGTTCTCATCTTTTTCCACCACATCGAGTAATCGGCCGCGACAGAACGGGTAGCCAAACCGATCAATAAAACCACCGGCGGCTCCTGCATATTCAAAATAATCGGGCTTTTTCGTTTGCAGAATTTTTGGTTGGCAGGCACCAATGGATGGGTCGGTATCCATCATCTCAATCAGTGGTTCCAACCAGTTTGCAGTTACTTCCACATCAGAATTCAGGAGCAGGAAGTATTCAGCTTCAATTTGGGCGAGGGCCTGATTATAACCTTCAGCGAAACCGTAATTCTCTTCCAGTTGCAAATAGCGAACCGAAGGAAATTCCTTTTCCACTACCTCACGGCTGTTGTCAGTTGAGCCATTATCGGCTACAACTACTTCAACTTCCGGCAACGTACTGTACTTTACCAGTGGAGGAAGATACTGACGCAGAAAATCGCGGCCATTCCAGTTGAGTATGACAACGGATACTTTCATTTGGCAGGGGTTGCTGATTGTTCCGGTTCGCGTTTGTGTTTCCACCGACGGTGTGACCAAAGCCAGTAAGCCGGCTCATCTTTAATAATTTGCTCCAGGAAACGCGTGTGTTTTTCGGTTATTTCAAACGGGGCACACTCGTTAGGTTTGTCTGTAAGTAAGTGATAAGTAACCTGGTAATGTCCTCGTTTTATTTTGCACATGTGTGCTCCCAATACCACCGCATTCAACTTCTTGGCAATTTTCTCGGTTCCCAGTAAAATAGGAGTATCCTGGTTGAGGAAAGTGGTCCAGTACTGTATCTCGTTTTTCTTAGGTGTCTGATCATTCAGAAAACCAGCAGCAGTAACCTTATTTTGGTTTTTATCATTAACTAATTGCCTGAATGTTTTGTTCTTTTCAAGGGGGATGGCTTTGAACCGGCTTCTGAGCTTGTAATAAAACCGATCGATGCTTTTGTTGTGCAACGTCTTATAAATTACATAGAACTCTGAATTTGAGTGTAAGCCCCAACTGCACAACCATTCCCAGTTATTATGGTGGCCCATGGAAACAATGACAGGGCGGCCAGCTTCCAGATAGTTATTTGCCAGCTCGGGATTGAGAAACTTCATCCGCTTTTTTATTCTGGCAGATGAAATTTGAGAGAAGTAAAGCGTTTCGATGAAGCTGTCGCAAAAATGACGGTAAAATCCCTTTTCAATTTTTCGGCGTTCATCGTCGCTCTTTTCCGGGAAAGCGTTTGAAAGATTGGTCTGTACTACTTTCCGGCGATAACCGAAAACATGGTAAACCATGAAATATAGAAAATCGGAGAAAGCATAATGAACCCGCAGCGGGAGAAAATGGGTTAGCCATGTAAATCCCCTGAGAATGTAATATAATAGATAAGCCATAGAGAAATAAACGTTCAATTACGATTGTCTGAATAACTGCAACAGGATGGCGACCAGTGTCTCCTTGTTCTTGCTGTCGATGAATGTTTGCAATGCCTTCTCGCGTTCGCCGGCATTCATTTCCAGAATTTTTTCCAACTCTTTTTGTTCCCGTCCGGTTAATTCGTTGCTAAAGGCTTGGAGTAGGGGTTGTTGGTTTTCCTTTTCGTTTCCCGGAAGGCCAAATATTTCCAGTTCGTGTATGGCTGCATCCAATATCTCGTGAGCCTGAACGCGAATCGGATCGGTTAATTTGATACCGCCCGCAGTATCCCGCAGATTCCAGCTGGAATAATCGTATTTCAAATTGTTGATGAGCCGGGCATGTTCGCTGCCTTCACCAAAAATGCGGGAAATATAAATCAGCGTATGTGCTTTCCAGGCTTCCAGATCGAAACGCTTCTCTTCGAGGCGGGCAATCTGTTCTTTCAGGATGTCTATTTCTCTCATGGTCTGTATTCAGTTGCCGAGATGTTTATGTACAATGTCGTAAAATTCATTGAAATATGCACCGTTTGAAGCGATGATTTCGCCACCGAACAGGAAATTACTACCACCGTTAAAGTCGGTCACTTTTCCACCAGCCTGCCGGATAATAAGGACTCCGGCCGCTACATCCCAGGCATGGAGCGCATGCTCCCAGAAAGCTTCGAACCGTCCGGCTGCTACGTAAACCAAATCGGTGGCTGCTGAACCTAACCGACGGATACCCTGTGAATGCTGGATGAAATGATTCATGGCCTCCATATAACCGTCCAGTTTTTCGAAATTGTAGTATGGAAATCCGGTGGCAATCAATGCATCCTGTGTGGTGGCTGCATCACTTACCCGGATAATCTTGCCGTTGAGGTAAGCCTCGCTATTCTCCCAGGCATAGAAACATTCGTCCTGCGTGATTTCATAAACCACTCCGAGAATGATTTCGCTGCCACGGGTGAGCGCTACACTCACAGCATAAGGTGGCATATCATGAATGAAATTGGTGGTGCCATCCAACGGATCAATGATCCATTTTAACTCTTCGCCCTGGTTTCCAGCTGTATTTTCCTCGGTGATGAATCCAGCTTCCGGTAAGCGTTGATGCAGTTTTTCGACCAATTGTTTTTCGGCTCCTTTATCAACATACGATACAAAATCCGATTTTCCTTTCTTTTCAACAGCATCCAATTGAAATCTTCCGCGCTCTTCGGCAATAAATTTGCCGGTGTCTTTTACAATCCCGATAACATCGGTACAGAGTTTTTCCAGGTTCATCACAAAAAATTTCTTCAAAAGTAACGATTAATCGCCTTGGTTGTCTTTTTCATCCGGGAGGAAGGAATTCCTGTTGATTTCTTTAAAAAGAGAACATCCCGCCAGAGCATTCTGACGGGATGTGTAATATTCTTTATTTCAATACACTTTAATCGACATGAATGGCCATATTCCCGGTAGGGTTGATGCCGGCCAGTTTGACTTCCCTGATTTGATTGATTAGTTCATCACGGAAATCGGTTTCCACCTTAATGTAATTCTCGGTCCAGCCTGTAATCCGGGTTTTTGAGCGACTACTCTCGAATAATACCTTGTGGGTTTGCCCGTCGTGCTTCAGGTAGAAATCCTTTAGCTTACGGTTCGACAACTCCTTCAGTTGTTCCACCCTTCGTTTGCGTTCGGGTACCGGCACCACACCTTCGATGTTCAACGCACTGGTTTTCGAGCGTTCGGAATATGGGAAGACATGTAACTGGGAAATGTCCAGTCCTTCGATGAACCGGTACGACTCGTCGAACAGCTTGTCCGATTCGCCGTTCATGCCGGCAATCACGTCAACTCCAATGAAAGCATGGGGCAGTAATTCCTTAATTTTTTCCACACGGCGTGCGAACAGTTCCCGGTCGTAACGACGGGCCATTAGTTTCAACACTTCATTGGTCCCGGCCTGCAGCGGAATGTGGAAATGCGGTGCAATCCGCTTCGAACGGGAGACAAACTCGATAATATCGTCGTTCAGCAAGTTTGGCTCGATGGATGAGATGCGGATACGATCGACACTTTCCACTTCATCCAGCGCCTGTACCAAATCGTAGAAAGTTTCGCCGGTGCTTTGGCCAAAGTCTCCAATGTTAACTCCGGTCAGAATGATTTCGCGAATGCCTTGTTCTCCTGCCCGGTTTGCTTCCTCCACAAGGCTTGTAATGCTTGGATTCCGACTCTTTCCACGAGCCATCGGAATGGTGCAATAGGTGCAGAAATAGTTACAGCCATCCTGAACTTTCAGGAAACTACGGGTACGGTCGCCGTACGAATACGCATGATCGAATTTATTGATACGGGTAAAGGAGCAGTTATGGACTTCTCCCTTTTTGTGTTTCTCGAGTCCGTCGAGGTATTTGGTGATATTGAATTTATCGTTGGCTCCCAACACCAGGTCTACACCGTCGATGCCAGCCACTTCGTCGGGTTTCAACTGGGCATAACATCCAACCACGACAACGAATGCGGCTGGATTCTGCCGGATGGCCTGACGGATAATGGCGCGGCTTTTCTTGTCGGCGGTGTCAGTCACCGAGCAGGTGTTGATAACATAAACGTCAGCTTTGTCCCTGAAACCGGTCCGATCGAATCCCATTTCCTGGAAGGAGCGGGCGATGGTTGATGTTTCAGAGAAATTGAGTTTACATCCCAGTGTGGTAAAAGCTACTTTTTTCCCGTTGTAATTCATTCCTATCTCGCTTCAAATCTGCCGAAAGGCAGTCAACGTGTTCTCATACTTTATACCTGAAAAACAGTGAAAAAGTTTTCAGGATAAAATCGTCTTTTATTGACGGCGCAAAACTACAAAAATAATTTTGAAGGAGGCGGAATGGGGTGGGGTTCATTTATTTCAACAGCGATAAAACATCGGGGGAAGAGTCTTTGCAAAATTTCAACGACAATAAATCGTCAGGAATGGGCTTATTGAAAATTTCAATAGTAAGAATCGGACAGTAGTGAATCAATTGAAAATTTCAGCAGCCTGAATTCGTCAAAAGTAGACTAATTGAAAATTTCAACGGCGAGAAATCACGAAAAGTGTACTTATTGAAAATTTCAATAGCAAGAATCGGCCTGGAATGAATCAATTGAAAAATTCGACAGCATGAAATCGATTGGCGGGAAGCCATTGCAAAATTTCAACAGCACGAATTTGAATCATATGAGCTGGCCGTCAATTCTGATTAGGGGCTGAAATGAACTGCCCCCTTCGGGACGAAAGCAAGTTTGTCAAAATTGATGATGCCCGGATTAAACAAAGACCAGAACACATGCTCTGGTCTTTGCTAGTCAATATAGGTAAAAGGAGTTCGGAAAAATCAAAGTAAATCGCTGGCAAGCTCAGCCAGGTAGCTGCGTTCGCCTTTCACCAGGTTGATGTGTGCAAACAGATCCTGACCTTTCATCTTGTCGGTGAGGAACGCCAGGCCATTCGACTGCATGTCGAGATAAGGCGAGTCAATCTGCATGATATCACCGGTGAAGATCATCTTGGTGCCTTCGCCCGCGCGGGTGATGATGGTTTTTACTTCGTGCGGCGTAAGGTTCTGCGCTTCATCGATGATGAAGTAACAGTTAGAGAGGCTCCGTCCCCTGATGAAAGCCAGTGCCGTAATAACCAGCCGTTCGTCTTTTTGTAATTCCTCGATTAACTGAACTTCGGTGCTGCGTGGATTAAAGCTTTTTTTAATCACCGAAAGGTTATCGAAAAGGGGCTGCATATAAGGCGAAACCTTTTCTTCAGCATCTCCCGGAAGGAAACCCAAATCGCGGTTACTTAACGCGACAATGGGACGTGCCAGGAGGACTGTGTCGTAAACTTTGTGCTGAGCGATGGCAGCGGCCAAAGCCAGCAGGGTTTTCCCGGTACCCGCTTTTCCGGTAAGGGCAATCAGTTTTATCTCCGGATTTAGGAGAGCATCCAGCGAAAAGGTTTGCTCAGCGTTGCGTGGTTTAATGCCGTAAGCCACATGTTTGTCCACCCGTTTTATGGTTTTGGTAAACGGATCATAGTGGGCCAGCGCACTCGAACGATTCCCTTTCAGAATAAGGTATTCATTGGCAAATGGCGTGTCGCCGATTCCGGCTTCTTCCAGCGTAAGCGATTTGTTATCGTATAATTTGGCAATGAGTTCGTCGTCGTAGTTGTTCAGTTCCCTGATGCCTTCGTAGAGTACATTTACGTCGGTAATTTTGTCGTTTTTGTAATCTTCCGATTCGATGTGCAGCGATTTGGCTTTCATCCGAAGATTGACATCCTTGGTGACAAATATGGTTTTCCTTTTGGGAAATTTATCACGAATGGCTTCGGCTATGGCCAGAATACGGTGGTCGGGAATGTCATCGCGAAAGGATTCTTTCATCTTCTGCGAAAAAGGCTTTCCGGTTTCAATAATGAGTTTGCCTTTGTTCGGACCAAGCGATAATCCGCCGTTGAACAGATCGTCGCCAACGATTTCATCCAGTATGCGAACAAACTGACGGGCCTGAAAATTAATTTGATCGTTGCCTCGTTTGAATTTATCCAACTCTTCCAGAACAGTGATGGGGATTACCACATCGTTGTCTTCGAAATTGTAAATACACTTGTGGTCATGTAAAATGACATTAGTGTCGAGGACGAATACTTTAGGTTGCGTCATATCCGTAGGGTTTGAAGGGTTTGCTTTTAAAGGTAGCAAATTTTGTACCCTGTGTACTTCAGGTCGAAATGAATTTACGAACTTTACCCCGTTGATAAACTCTTTCACATTATGGACAGATTTGAAGCCACGCTGAGATATTTGTATGAGCAATTGCCTTTTTATCAGCGAAAAGGGCCTGCTGCCTACAAAAACAATCTGGACAATACGCTGGCGCTTGACGAATTATACGGGCATCCGCACCGGTTATTTCGGAGTGTTCATGTGGCCGGGACGAACGGAAAGGGATCGGTTTCGCATATGCTGGCCAGTGTGCTGCAGGAGGCGGGTTACCGTGTGGGATTATATACGTCGCCACATTTGAAGGATTTCAGGGAACGCATTCGCGTGAATGGCGTGAAGATACCCAAAGAGGAGGTGGTACGCTTTGTAGATGACTTTGTGGCCCGAAACCAGCTGAATAAATTGGAGCCATCATTTTTCGAGTTGACAGTAGCCATGGCATTTGAGTATTTTGCCCGCGAGCGGATTGATATTGCTGTGGTTGAGGTCGGTCTGGGCGGTCGTCTCGATTCGACCAATATTATTATGCCGGAGGTGTCGGTAATCACTAATATCAGTCTTGACCATGTGGCTTTGCTGGGCAATACTTTAACGGAGATAGCCGGCGAAAAAGCAGGCATTATGAAAAAAGGAGTTCCGGTCGTTGTGGGTGAAACGATGGAAGAAACCGCTCCGGTTTTCGCCAAAAGGGCTGAAATACTTGGTGTTCCGCTTCAGTTTGCCGATCAAATTTACCATGCGGATTATTCGATGGTTTCGACAGAAGGGAAGCAACTTTTCAATGTTCGATATAATGATACACTTCGTTATGAGCAATTGCCACTTGAATTGTTAGGACAGTACCAGGGGCGAAATCTTTGCACAGCTCTGGCTGCCATGGATGTTCTGAAGGAATTTGGCTGGACTATTTCGCAGGATGCATTGTACCAGGGAATGGAGTTTCTGGTTAAAAATACGGGGTTGAAAGGACGTTGGCAGGTTCTGGGGGCCAATCCTCGCATTGTGTGCGATACAGGCCATAACGAGGCTGGAATCAGAGAGGTAGTTCACCAGATACACCAGACACCTTACAAAAAGCTTCATTTTGTATTGGGAATGGTCAACGACAAAGATGTGGACAGTGTATTACGGCTTTTACCGAAAAATGCCGTTTACTATTTCACCAAAGCCTCTATTCCGCGCGCCATGTCGGAAAATATGCTGGAGCTGAAAGCTGCTGATTTTGGACTTTCCGGACAAAAATATCCAACAGTCATTGAAGCGTTTACTGCAGCAAAACAGAACGCCGAACCTTACGATATGATTTTTATTGGCGGAAGTACTTTTGTGGTGGCTGAAGTGATTTGAGTGGATTTCCCGAGAGGGCATAAAAAAAGGATTCCACTTATGTGAAATCCTTTGAGTGGGAACTGCTGGATTCGAACCAGCGACCCTCTGCTTGTAAGGCAGATGCTCTGAACCAACTGAGCTAAGCTCCCTGAAAAATAAAATCCTAAAATGAACGGTGGGAACTGCTGGATTCGAACCAGCGACCCTCTGCTTGTAAGGCAGATGCTCTGAACCAACTGAGCTAAGCTCCCGCTTTCGTTAAAAGCGTTGCAAATATAGATTTTTTTTGTTTCCCTGCAAAAACAGTTGACAAACTTTTTATTCGATTATTAGCAATGTGAAAGTGCCGATCCAGCCCACTCCTATTGGTTTCCACGCAAGATTCTCATAGGGAAGAAATTGGCATTTATATTGAGGCACCAAAGTCTAAAAATCGGAAGGTAATTCCTTAATGCGTTTAATTTTGATATTGCGGACAAATAACTCACCTCCTTCTGATTGCAACTGGATTTTTCCTTTGATTAGCGGAAGCAGTTCTTCATTTGTCCATTTTCGTGAATCATAACTCACCATGTTCACTTTTCCATTAATCACATGCACCGATGTGGCACCAAAGCAGTATAAATCTATTGTATTCCATTCGCCTAGCGGTTTCTCGAAGTCGGCGCTTTTGGCACAAATTTTAGAGGCTTCGTCGTTTCCGAAAGCCATCCTGGCTTCTCCTGCCTGGTAGATATATTGATTTTCATCCTTCATGCTCGGGATTTTGCTGTAGGTGTCGCCCATACAATACAAATCTCCCAGACTGCCGTGTTTCATTTGCAGTTCGTGTGAATTCATCCACACGCTGAGCGCAGCACCAAATGGTCCGTAACTGTGATACAGTAATCCTGAATTTCGCTGTGTAAAAACCAGCTTTCCCCATTTGAATTCAAGATGCAAATGGTAGTTTTCAAAAGCATTCCGGGTTGCCAACGAAGCGTTAATCTCGCCGGATATCCTAATGGCAGGTTGCCCGTCTTCCTGCACAACAGAAAAAATCTTCATCGGATCTTTGTTGATGCCGAGCGGATTTCCCCCTTTTTCGAGAGGACCTACGTAGGTTTCCCAACCATTTAAATTTCTACCATTGAAAAGAGCTCGCCATCCGTTTTCAGACTGGGCCTCTGCCAGAGTTGTGCATCCGGTGAGTAAAAGAAGAATCAAAAATATTTTTGTCATGATTGTGAAGGTTAGCGTCCACGGGGAAGGTACAAAAAAAACTGCCTCAGGTTTTGAGGCAGTTTGCAGATTTTTGTTCTAAATGTTTTTATACTTCGTGATGTTGAAGAATTTCTTCCGCTTTTTCAAGTATGGTGGTATCGTCTAAAAGTACAATGCCTCCATTAGGACCTTGTTCAAGGTGAATTCCAACTGCTTTCCCTTTTTCGTAATTCGCTCCGCCAAAATAGTTCCTGACGGTCTCAACCTCAATGCCTAATTCTTCGGCAATGTGGTGGATGGCACCGTCAGGCAAACTGTCTTTAATTTTTCTCAGCTCGTTGAAGGTTATTTTCTTTGTCATAGCGGTAGGATTTTATCTTGTTAATAAAAAAGATTTGGAAGTAAAATATGTATCACCTTAAAAATAAAATTAAATATTTAATAACCCAATGGTAACATCGTTTCCTGATCCGTTATTACGTAAAATTCACATTTATTAACAAACAAAATCCTATTAAAAATGATGCCAATTGTCAGAAAATCAGAATGGTGGATTTTCTGCTGGCGGATAATTGGTATCACTTTCCTGTGAATGTTTTAAAACATGTTGCTGGCTATTCTCAGTCGATTTCAATCCACGCTTAAGCGCGTCATATACAACCTGATGCAGACGGGGTCTCAGGTTCAATTCATAGAGCTTTCGATCGTTTCTGGTAGGATAAACCCGGTTGGAAAAGAACATGAAAAGAAGTCCGTTTTCGGGATCCGCCCAGGCGAACGTTCCGGTAAAACCACTATGTCCGAAACTCTCCGGGCTGCATGATGGAGCTGGATAAGCTTCATCGATTGTTTTTTCACTGTTGTCAATCAGTGGTTTGTCAAATCCAAGACCTCTCCGGTTATCGTTTTCCGGGAACTGGCATCGGGTCCATTCCTTCATAGTGGCTTCGCTAACGTAGCGTTTTCCACCGTAGGAGCCGTAATTCAGATACATCTGGAAAATTTTTGCAGCATCGTTAATGGTTCCGAAAAGTCCTGCATTCCCTGAAACACCTCCCATCATGGCTGCACCCTCATCGTGTACAAATCCTTGAATTTGTTGATGACGGAAGAACGTATCGTTCTCGGTTGGTATCATCCTGTTGATGGGATATTTTAGATACGGATTGTAAGTAACCGTTGAGGCACCTAGCGGTCCGTAAAAGTTCTCGTGTATGTATTTCTGGTAATCCTCTCCGGTCAGGTTGGCGATGATTTGCGGGTAGAGATAAAAAGTCAATCCGGAATACACATATTCCTTCTTTGGTAACAATGGCGATTTGTCAATGTCGGAATATATCGTGTCAATAAAGCTGTGATTCAGGTACATTCTATCGCTTACGCGAAGAGAATATTTCCTGGTAGGGCGATGTCGAATGTAGCCATGTTTAAACCTGCCGTTGGGCTTGACGATGCTTTTCCAATATGGAATCCAGGCTTCCAGTTGTCCCTGGTGAGCCAGTATATCACGAATCGATATATTGGCTTTATTGGTGTTGTCCCATTCGGGCCAGTATTTTGAGAATTTTTCATCTACATTAAATTTCCCCTCGTCTGCAAGTTTCATCAATGCCGGTAACGGACCGGTTACTTTGGTTAAAGAGGCGAAATCATAAATGTCTGTCGGTTTAACTGGCTCCTGGTCATTGTAAGTCCTGTATCCATAGCATTTATGAAAGAATATTTTTCCGTTTTTGGCCAGTAATATCTGACATCCGGGATATGCTTTCTGTGAAAGTCCAATGTTCACCAGCGAATCGATACGTTGTTCCAGGTAGTGAGAATCAATTCCAACGGCTTCCGGAATTGTGTAGGCAAAACGTCCCAGAGCTTTTGTTTGTATTCCGGTTCCAGCCGGGAAGAACTGGTTCAGTGTAACAGGCAATTTCCCTTTCGCAGGAATAGCACCAAATATCAACTGTGCGGCCAGACTTTCCGCATCGTCGGTTTCCTGGTAGGCCATAATAACAGAACTCGCATCGTTGAGGTCGCTGAATGCATTAGCGGCATAAGCATTGCCAAATAGTACAATCACCGAATTATTCATTTTGCTGATGATATTTGTCGCATCGAGCTGTAGTTGTGTGAGGTGAAAGTTTTTTTCTGGAGTCATCCAGAAATTGTTGACCGATGCAATAACCAGGTTGTAATTTTTCAACTGCGGCAGGAGTTCCTGTAGCTCCTCCGGTGATGCATTCTTATCGATATGAAAATGATCCATTTCCATATACTCTCCCAGTTCATTTTGAAAAACAGTGTCGTAATCACGACCGATGCTTACTGTGGCAATGTGCAACGTGTCAAGTCGCTGAAGCGGAAGAAGGTTTCCTTTATTTTGTAGCAGCGTGAGACTTTCTTTGGCAAGTTCGCGGGCGGTTAATTGGTATTGCGGATTTTGTAGATCCTCGCTTAAACTATCTGTTTTTACCGGTTTCCATGTGTTGAGTCCCGCCCATCTTTTTACCATCAATACTTTTCGGCACTTCTGGTCAATTTCTTCTTTGGTAATTTTTCCTTTCTTCACCGCTTTTTTGATGGCCTTGATGGCAGCTTTCGGGTCGGTGACAAATTCTAACACATCATTGCCGGCGGCTAATGCCATTACATCCGCTGTTCCGGGAGGGCCATCTACTTTGGCGCCATTCATATTCATGGCATCGGTCACGGTAAGGCCTTTGAATTCGAGTTCATCATGAAGCAGATTACCGGTAATAGTTTTCGAAAGCGACGCGGGTGTTCCGGTTGAATCCAGCGCAGGAACATCGAGGTGCCCAACCATGATACCACCAATTCCTGCATAAATTAACCGGTGAAAAGGCATAATTTCAACACTGTCCATACGAGCCCGGTCAAACGGGATAACCGGAAGTGTTTTATGTGAATCTTTTTCGGTATCACCATGTCCGGGAAAATGCTTGGCAGTAGGAAGGATATTTTCCTCCTGCATTCCCAATGCATACATCATCGCTTTTCGCGTGACATTTTCTACGTCTTGTCCGTAGGATCGATAGCCGATAATGGGATTTTTGGGATTGTTATTGACATCAGCCACCGGCGCAAAGTTGACCTGAATGCCCATCCTTTGACATTGCTGCCCAACATCTTTTCCCATTTGATAAACCAGCGAATCGTCCTGAACCGCTCCAATAGCCATGGCTACCGGGTAGCTGATACAACTGTCGAGACGCTGTCCCAAGCCGTTTTCTGCATCAATCCCAATAAGCAACGGAACTTTTGATGCCTGTTGATACTCATTGGTTAATCTAGCCTGTCGGATAGGCCCTCCTTGAAAGAAAACCAGTCCACCAATTTTATTCTCAGCAATCTGCTGTAAGATTTCTTTGGTATGCGATTCGTCTCTGTTCGAGTAAGCTGCAACCGTAATTAGCTGACCGATTTTTTCGTCAAAGCTAAGTGATTGAAATACCGAATCAACCCATGCATCGTTTTCGTATGCATAAAAGGGAGGCCGGATAGGATTTGCGGCTTGATTCATTACCGGATAGATGAGGATGATAATAAGGTTGATTAATCCAAACAGGTTTCTTTGGAGCTTCATGATGTCATAAGTTGTAGTGATGGACAATTCGATTTCCGTAAAATTAGCAAATGGTTTGTACCATTAATGCCTATCCCGTATCAGAAAAAGTTAATTTTACTTCAAGGTTCATCTTAAATTTGTATTTTAGTCGGAAGTAATATGTATGACAAATTTAAAATCTTAATTGATTAATGCTAACAATTTTCTGAATCATTTAATAAAACTAAACCCGTGAGAAATCATATCCTGCTTTTGCTTTCGGTTTTTCTTATTTCATCTTGCGTCAATGCGAATGAGAAAAAAATTATACCGGGTGCCGAACAACCCGGAAAATACCTGCCCATGTTGGATGGTAAGAATGTAGCACTGGTGGTTAACCAAACTTCAGTAGTAAATGGTCAGCATCTGGTCGATTTTCTACTCGAGAAGCATATTAATGTGAAGGAGGTTTTTGCCCCGGAACATGGTTTCAGGGGACAGGCCGATGCCGGTGAAGAACTCGAGAACACCAAGGATAAACGTACAGGATTACCAGTCATTTCCATTTATGGGAAAACGAAAAAGCCGAGTCCGGAGCAACTTCAGGGAATTGATTGGGTAGTGTTTGATATTCAGGATGTGGGATGCCGTTTTTATACATACATCAGTACCATGCACTATGTGATGGAGGCTTGCGCCGAAAACGGAGTAAAGATGATGATTCTCGACCGTCCGAACCCGAACGGTGATTATGTTGACGGCCCGATTTTGAAGCCCGAATTCCAATCGTTTGTGGGAATGGATCCTATTCCTGTAGTGCATGGTTGTACAGTCGGCGAACTTGCTCGTATGCTCAACGGCGAAGGATGGCTCACCAATCACGAAAAGGTCGATTTGACCGTGATTCCTGTTAAAAATTACAGTCATCAGGATCGCTATTCCCTTCCGGTGAAACCATCTCCCAATTTACCTAACGATTTATCGATTCGATTATACCCATCGCTATGCTTTTTTGAGGCGACCAGTGTAAGTGTGGGGCGCGGAACCCATTTTCCGTTCCAGGTTTTGGGCTATCCGAATCCGGAATTTGGTTCCTTTTCGTTTACTCCGGAAAGTATTGACGGCATGGCTAAATCACCACGCTATTTGGGAGAGAAATGTTATGGTGAAGATTTCAGGGAACTGAAAGATGTGCCACGATTTACACTGAGCTATTTTCTTAATTGGTATCACCGCTTTCCTGATGAAAAGGATTTTTTGACCAGAGAGCGGTGGTTTAATTTGCTGATGGGTACCGATGAAGTAATCAAACTGATTCGGGAAGGTAAAACGGAACAGGAAATTCGTGCATCATGGAAACCGGAACTTGATACTTATCGCCAGATTCGAAAAAAATATCTTCTTTATCCCGATAACGCCCAAAACTAAACCATGAATCCATTTATTGTTCTGGCCGTCATCGGCGGTTATTTCCTCCTGTTGATACTTATTTCCCGTTTAACAGCGAAAGGGGCAAACTCTGACACATTTTTTACGGCCAACCGGAAATCTCCCTGGTTTGTAGTGGCTTTTGGAATGATTGGGGCGACGCTTTCAGGTGTTACCTTTATTTCCGTTCCAGGAGAAGTCGGGAATTCAGCTTTTTCTTATTTCCAATTTGTACTGGGGAATTTGGTGGGATATTGGATTGTCGCCGGCGTACTTCTGCCTGTTTACTACCGGATGAATCTGGTATCGATTTACGGATACCTGGAAGAACGTTTCGGACCGGCTGCTTACAAAACCGGTTCGTTTTTTTTCCTGCTTTCCCGTACCATCGGAGCATCGTTCCGACTTTACCTGGTTGCCGGTGTGTTGCAGCTTGCTTTTTTCGATGCCTTTGGTATTCCCTTCTGGATTACTGTGATGATTAGCATTTTGCTGATTTGGGTTTATACTTATCGCGGCGGAATAAAAACTATTGTGTGGACCGATACGTTGCAAACAACTTTTCTAATTCTGGCAGTTGTTCTTACCATCAATTACATTCTGAATCATTTTGGCTGGTCGGTCGGAGAGGCTTTCAGACATATTATGGATCATCCCGATTCCAAAATCTTTCATTGGGGATGGAAATCAGGGAATAATTTTTTCAAGCAGTTTTTTGCCGGCATGTTTGTTACGGTAGTGATGGTCGGTCTCGATCAGGATATGATGCAAAAAAACCTGACTTGTCGCAATGTGCGGGAAGCTCAGAAAAATATGATCTGGTTCAGTGCCAGTTTTGTGGTGGCAGTCACCCTGTTTCTTGGTCTGGGCGTATTGCTCTATATTTTTGCTGAACAAACCGGAACTACCGTTCCAGTGAGGACGGATGACTTATATCCGTTGCTGGCGATGAATAAAATGAGTTTGCCCATCGGAATCGCTTTCCTGTTGGGAATTACAGCTGCAGCCTATTCCAGTGCTGACTCGGCGTTGGCAGCATTGACTACTGCCTTTTGTGTGGATTTTCTGAAGTTTCAGAAACGGACTGACAATAAAAAGGAAAAGCAGCGAAAATTGGTACATATTGGATTTTCGGTGATTCTGTTTTTTGTTATTGTGATCTTTCGTGTCATTAATGATGAAAGTGTGGTCGTGGCACTCTTTAAAGTGGCGGGTTATACTTACGGCCCGTTGCTCGGCTTATTTGCTTTCGGGATGTTAACAAAATATAAGGTAAACGACCGTGTCATTCCCTATTTGGCAGTAGCTGCTCCACTCATTAGTTGGGCGATTGATACATGGTCGGAGCAATTGTTCTTTGGTTATCGATTTGGTTTTGAGATTCTTATTCTTAATGGAGGATTGATGTTCTTAGGACTTTTATTTTTTCGCAGAAAATATTTCGAAAGTTAAAAAATGTTAAAGGAAATTAATAATTATTACTATATTTGAAAATGGGAAGGTCGCTACTTCCCTGGCCACGATATTGCTATTGAGGGCGTTTATTTTAATTTATGAGGGGACTCGGTAAAATATTGACTATTATTGCGTTGATGTATCTTTTTGCGTCCTGCGAAAAGGAAAACATCAATTCATCAAGTGATGCCCTTCTGCGTTTCTCAACTGACACTGTGGCCTTCGATACCATTTTTACCTCCATTGGGTCGCCCACTCACAATGTTCGAGTCATCAATCCAACCAACAGCACACTGATTATCTCCTCTATTAGACTGGCTGGTGGTAACAAAAGTGGATTTCGACTGAACGTAAATGGAGAAGTTGCCAATGATGTTTCTGACGTTGAAATCCCACCGAACGACAGCATCTTTATTTTCGTAGAAGTAACGCTCGGCGAGAATGGTGGCAATATACCTATGGTTGCTGAAGATTCCATTGTTTTCAATGTAAATGGAGTTGTTCAGGATGTTAACCTGATTGCCTGGGGACAGGATTTTAAGCGTATCAATTCTAAGGTGCTTGAGACTAGTACCTGGACAAACGAAAAGCCCTACCTGATTTATAACTATGCCTATGTGGATTCGGGAGCTGTTTTGACCATTGAACCGGGAACCATCATCTATTTCCATGATGGGGCTGGATTTTATGTGAAAGGGACAATTGATGTGCAGGGAACAAATGATGAACCAGTCGTTTTTCAGGGTGATCGGCTCGAATCGATGTATCGTGATTTGCCTGACCAGTGGAATGGCATCATTCTCTTTTCCGGAAGTCATAACAACCGGTTTGAGCATGCAGTCATTAAGAATGCAAACATTGGTTTACAGGTTGGAACCATTGAACATGAAGGATATGCCTCGGTTGAGCTGGCCGATACCCGGATTGAAAATATGAGCTGGTCAGGAATCTGGGCCATGAAATCGAAAATTCTGGCAAGCAACTGTGTAATTTCCAATGTGAGGTATTACAATACGGCATTATTGCTCGGCGGCGATTATCAGTTTTATCACACCACCTTTGCCAATTACTACAACGCCTTGTCTACCGGAATTAGAAATACCGAAACGTTAATTGTTTCCAATTACCTTGTCGATAGTAAAACCGACATGCGCTATGTGGGGAATATGACCCAGGCGACTTTTGGTAACTGCATTGTTACGGGTAACCGGTCCAATGAATTGCTGGTTCGGATGGACAAGAAAGGGGAGGCTAATTACTTGTTTGATAACTGTCTGTTGCAACTCAGTGATACGTTTGATATTGATAACAACTCTCATTATCAGGGTATTCTTCGAAGTGCGGATCCCCGTTTTATTGATCCATATAAAGGAAACTTTCAACTTGATACGCTTTCCGCAGTGAAAGACATCGGTAAATTGAGCTACGCAAAACTATTTCCAAATGATTTCCTTGGAGTGAGTCGTTTGGATGATGCTGGTCCTGATTTGGGAGCTTTCGAGCGAGTTGAAAAGGATCCGGAAAAAACAGCCAATTCGAAGTAACTACATATGTCATTGCCGGTACTGGCTATTTTACTGATGGTTAATCTCCACTCTTCTCAACCACAATCTGATTTTGGAAATAATCCAGGTGATTTTTCCATTGTATTTTACAATGTGGAGAATTTCTTTGATGTGAAGGATGATCCGGAAACCAAAGACGATGATTTCACGCCTGACGGGATAAATCACTGGACCTACCACCGACTCGATGCTAAAATTCAGCATATATATAAAGCTTTAATTGCTGCCGGAAAAGGCGAATTGCCTGATGTCATCGGTTTGGCTGAGATTGAAAACCGATGGGTGCTAAGACGTCTGATTGAGAACACCCCGCTAAATCAGGTTCCTTATGGAATTATTCATAAAGATTCACCGGATCCGAGAGGCATTGATGTTGCCCTGCTTTACCGCAAAGATCGGATTAATCCGGTAGATTTTGATTTTTTACGTGTGGTAAAGGAAGGGAAGAAGCAGTTTGAATCGCGTGATATCCTTTATTTCTCAGGAAGTTTGGATGGTGATACCGTTCATTTCTTTGTGAACCACTGGCCATCGCGTTACGGGGGTTATATGGCTACCAAAAAGAAGCGGAACTATGCCGCCCGTGTTTTACGCCACCGAATCGATTCCATCGTGGAAAATGAGCCGAATGCTCATATCTTGCTGATGGGAGATTTTAACGCTACGATGAATGAGGGCTGCCTGCGGGATGTGCTGCATGCTGCACAATTTAACGGTACTTACAACGCCGATTCGTTGGTTAATTTAACAACCAACTGGAAAAGCGAACCTACGGGTACCTTAAGAAATCATGGAGAATGGGCCGTATTTGACCAGTTCATTTGTTCTTCATCGTTGCTTGATGGAAAACACCTAAAGCTGGATGTTTCCCGGACGCATATCTGTCACGAAGCATTTTTATTGGAAGCAGACGAAAAATACCTAGGAAGCAAACCCAACCGCACCTACCTGGGACCGGCATATCATGGAGGCTTCAGTGATCACCTTCCCATCATCACCTATCTGTATCAGAAGTAGATTATTTAAGCGGTGATAGCCCCATTTCATTGGCTTTTTCGAGCATAAAGCGAAAAGCCTCTTCGTAATTGTTGTGAATTATTCCGTCCAAAATAGCTTCCTTGATAGCGGCTTTCAGCAATCCAACTTCACGACTTGGTGTTAGTCCAAATGTTTCCATGATAACTTCACCGGAAACGGGTGGTTGAAAGTTCCTAATGGCATCACGTTCCTCCAAGTCCAGCAACTTTTGCCGTACAATCCGGAAGTTATGCATGTACCGTTTTACCTTATCCTCATTCTTCGACGTGATATCAGCCTCACATAGAGTCATTAAGTCGTCAATATCATCACCGGCGTCGAAAAGCAGTCGCCTCACGGCAGAATCGCTGACTTCTTCTTCCGACAGGACAATCGGACGCATATGCAGCAATACCATTTTCTGTACAAATTTCATCTTCTCGTTCAGCGGCAATTTCATTCGCTTAAAGAGGTTCGGTATCATCTTTGCCCCGAGGAAATTGTGGGCATGAAAAGTCCATCCCTGGCCTTCGATAAAGCGCTTGGTGGCTGGTTTGGCAATGTCGTGCAGGATGGCTGACCACCTTAACCACAAATTATCGGTGTTGGGACAAATACGATCGAGGACTTCGAGGGTATGATAGAAATTGTCTTTATGGCTGATGCCATTTTTTATTTCACGTCCTTTCAGCTTAACAAACTCCGGAAAAATTATGGGAAGAAGGCCGGTTTTGTCGAGTAATTTAAAGCCCACAGAAGGTTTAGGAGACAAAATGATTTTATTCAGTTCATCAACAACGCGTTCCATGGAAACGATTTTGATTCGATCTGCTTGTTCTGTAATCGCCTCTAAGGTTTTATCCTCAATCCGGAAATCCAGTTGTGTTGCAAAGCGAATGGCCCGCATCATGCGGAGTGGATCATCTGAAAAGGTAATTCCCGGTTCGAGTGGAGTCCGAATGATTTTATTGGCTAAATCATCGAGTCCATCAAAAGGATCGAGTAGCTCTCCAAAGCGATCCTTATTCAGCGAAAGCGCCAGTGCATTGATGGTGAAATCACGTCGTTTTTGGTCGTCCTCCAATGAGCCGTCTTCTACAATGGGCTTGCGGCTATCGCTGCGATACGACTCTTTCCGGGCGCCAACAAATTCGAAATCGATGTTGTCAAATTTGAACATGGCCGTACCAAAACTCTTGAATACTGAAACATTCAATTTAGGATTGATGGCATGAGCTACATCCCGCGCCAGCGAAATTCCACTGCCAACCGTTACGATATCGATGTCGTAATTTTCCCGCTTCCGGTCGAGCAGCAAATCTCTGACGAAACCTCCGATTACATAAGTTTCTAAATTTTGCAGGTCCGAAATCTCGGCTATTGTGCTAAATACTTTGTGCGTTAATTTTGATTTGAAGTTCTGCCGATCAGGCATAAGGCTATATTTATGATTAATTGCAAATTTTCAACAAAAATAGAAGTTTTAAATGAACTTGTCTTTCTTTTCCCGGAAGGGAACAATGACAGACATTCATTTGTTGAAATTATTGATAACTTATCATGAAAAAGGTAATCTATGCTTGAACATTTGACAAAAGAGACCTTCAAAGAGAAGGTATTCAATTTTGAACAGAACCAGGAATGGAAATATGAAGGTAATACGCCCTGTATTATAGACTTTTATGCAGATTGGTGTTCGCCATGTAAAATAGTTGCTCCGATTCTGGAAGAACTTCAGGAAGAGTATGGCAACAAACTGGTGATTTATAAAATTGACACTGAAGCGGAACATGAACTAGCCGGCATGTTTGGCATACAAAGTATTCCTTCGCTTTTGTTTGTGCCGGTTGGTGAGCAACCGCAAATGGCCATGGGAGCTCTTCCAAAGGATACTTTTAAACAGGCTATTTCTGATGTGCTGAAGGTTGAGAATTAATTCTCGTTCTCCTGATACTAATTTATTCCACGATAGACAGGTTGATTGAATTCTTTCAACCTGTCTATAATTTTTCCACCAACGATTCCAGTTTCATCCCCCGTGAGCCTTTTATCAACAGGTAATATCCAGATGGTTTAGTATCCTCAAGGAAGATTTTTGCTTCTCCAGTCGTTCGAAACGATTTAAAGGAATCCGGCATTTGACATTGCGAAAACCTGGGACCAACCAATACCACGAATTCAGGTTCTAATGCAGCTAACCTGTCTACCACTTTCTGATGCTCTTCGTCAGAGGTTGTGCCTAGTTCCAGCATGTCGCCCAAAATTACACCCTTCGGATTTCTGTTAATCTGTTGAAAAGTGTCCAATGCAACCTGCATACTTGATGGATTGGCATTGTATGCATCCAACTGCAGCTTGTTGCAGTTACTTTCGATGAATTGCGACCGGTTGTTCGCCGGAACATACCCTTCCAGTGCCTCTTTGATTTTTAGCGCATCAATTTCAAAGTAGTTGCCGACGGTAGCAGCGGCCATAGCATTCTCCAGGTTATAGCCACCAATGAGTCTTGTTTTGATGTATAACCACCCTTTCGGGAATTTCATCTTGCAGACTAAAAACGGATTGGCTTCAATCAGTTCGCCCTGAAAGCCTGGTTCGTTTTTGTCAGTAGTATAAGGAATGTAAGGTGTTGCACCGGCCATTTCCTTCAGATGTGGGTTTGCCCGATTGATAAATATCTTCCCACCGGAATGTTGGATGTGCCTGTACAATTCCGCTTTGGTTTGTTTAACTCCTTCAAAAGATCCAAATCCCTCGAGATGTGCTTTGCCCACGTTGGTAATTAAGCCGTAATTGGGAAGAGCGATTTCGCATAGGGTCGCAATTTCGCCAGGATGATTGGCACCCATTTCTACGATTCCGATCTCGGTTTCAGTTGTCATCGACAACAGGGTTAAGGGAACACCAATATGATTGTTCAGGTTTCCCTGAGTAAAAACAGTCTTAAACTTTTCGGACAGGACTGTTGCGGTAAGCTCTTTGGTGGTGGTTTTTCCGTTTGTCCCTGTGATGGCAAGTATGGGAAGGTCCAGTCTCTGTCGATGAAAACGTGCCAATTGTTGCAAGCTTTGCAATACATCATCTACATAAATAATATGGGAGTCGTTGGCATACTCTTTCTCATCGACAATGGCATAGGCTGCACCCATTTCGAGGGCGCTTGCCGCAAAGTGATTTCCATTAAAATTGGCACCTTTCAGTGCAAAAAACATGCATCCTTTTTTTATGTTCCGGCTATCCGTCGAAATGTTGGGATGCAAAGCAAACAGCTGATATAGTTCTTCGGTAGTCATGGGCTAAAAATAAAAAAACCTCAGGCAATCGCATGAGGTTTTTTATCGGTAATATTCTGTTGTTTTTATTTATCGTTGCTTGGATTACCTAAGTGGGTCATGGCACAGCGGAAACCAATATCGTCCGTCGACTTGTTTTGGTCGAGATAACGACGTGCACCAGGGCTTAACCAGTAAGGACGATCTTTCCAGCTTCCACCTTTGTAAACTCTGGCCTTGTCAGTAATTCGTGGAGCAAATTGTCCGGCGCCAGCTTCGTACATTTCAACGGAAGTGGTATCTCGCTTGTTGGCTTCCGAATTCCAGTCTTCTGAATCTACAATCCGCGATTGATAATCTCCATCCCGGAAGTTTTTGTAATTGGCTACCGTATCAACGATAAGGCGTCCGTAATCGTCACGCATCAGATTGCCGTCAGCGTCTCGTTTGTAATTGGTATACACGTTTCCACGGAAGGGCTGGAATTCTGCAACATCCTGGGATGCCATTGGACGATATACATCCTGTACCCATTCATTTACATTGCCTGCCATACAATAAAGTCCGTAATCATTTGGCCAGAATGATGTTACCGGCGCCGTGATGTCATAACCATCGTTCAGCGCACTGGCAATACCCATCATGTCACCTCTTCCGCGAACACTGTTGGACATCATTTCTCCGCGGTATTTTTTCTGGGTGTTTCTTAGCTGATTGCCGTTCCATGGATAAATTCTCCGGTCGGTCAAAAGCTCACCGTCAGTGTTTCCAATCAGTCCAAGAGCAGCATATTCCCATTCAGCTTCGGTAGGAAGACGGTAGTTTGGTAATAGTAAACCATCAGACATTCTTGCCGGTCGAGTTGCTCCGTCTTTTGAATAATCCTTCATCGGTCGGTCTCCTGCAACTCCCTGATACAAACCATTCAGGTAAGATTCAGTGGTAAATACATTCTGACCTTTTTGTGACAAATCGTCCGTCAGAACTCCTTCGTTTATAAGAATTCTTTCGTTAACACGGTCAGTACGCCATTTACAATATTCTGTAGCCTGAACCCAGCTAACTCCCACTACCGGATAATTACTGTATGCCGGATGGCGAAAGTAGTTTTCGAGGTAGGGTTCGTTATAGGCCAGCTCATCTCTCCAAACCAATGAGTCGGGAAGAGCTTCATCATATTTTTTACTGTCGTCAGGATAGACTCGTTGCAACCAATGTAGGTATTCCCGCCAGTCAATATTCCTTACTTCGGTTTCATCCATGTAAAACGAAGCAACCGTTACTCGTCTCGGTGTATTATTCCAATCATACATAACATCCTGCTCAACACGTCCCATCGTGAAGGTTCCTCCTTTAATGAAAACCAATCCCGGACCTGTTTCCTGCTGGTATCCCGCCTGATATTCAAAACCACCGTTATCAGGGTCGTTATACGCCCAGCCTGTGGTGGAAGAAACTCCGCGGTCTTTACCTTTAAAAAGACTACAAGAGCCAAGTAATAAAAGACTAATCGCCAATAACGGAATTAATTTCAATCTCATGATGTGTATAATCGTTAATGATTTTTCCTTGGTGAACACAAATATAACTTAAAACCCGCCTTACTTATTGTCTGCCGGGAATAACTTTTTTAAATGTCGCGTGAATCGGGACAAATATATTGTAAAATATTCCGATTAAAGAAAATTGCGTTCTTTTGTAGTATTCGAAATATTTGATTTCCCGAAAAAACCTTGATATTGTAATTGGTTTTCTGTTTTTCAGTCAGTTTTGGAATCCAGCCAGCGGAAATAATATTCGTATTTTGCTAGTCGCAATGTATAAATTATTCTTTTTCATATCAATCTTTCTAATTAGCAGCCAGGCTAACGGTTCACTGATTCCTGTGTCTTTGAAGTGGCATCAGGATAACCAGTTGGGGATACCCGTGTTTGAAGGTGCTTGTTATGGTGATATGTATCCTGATGTTCCTTTGTGGTCGTCGACAATGCCGGTACTTTCGGGCAATGTTCAGACCAAGGTAGTAGTGGATGAGTGGAAATCCCTTCCGGATACGGGACGAATTAAAGGATATTTCTTTCCTGACACATTGACGTTTACCAGCAAGGTGGTGATTGCTGCCGGGAAGAAGTTACTGCGCCTGCAAGTGATCCCATTTATTCGGGAATCAGATTCCATTCGGTATATTTCCCGTTTTCACGTTCGTTATTCTGATCTGCCTTCATTGAAAACTGCCAGCTTGAATGGCAATGTGGCCGCTCATTCAGTTTTAGCTTCAGGGGAATGGAAAAAGGTAAAGGTTACCGGACAAGGAATGCGTTGCATTACTTATGCAGACCTGAAGGGTCTGGGATTTCAGACACCGGCCAATGTGAAAATATACGGAAATCTTGAATATATGCTGGATCGCGTAAACGGTCCTAACTTTCCTGATGATTTGGTTCCAATTCCATTCTATGCGGGAAAGAATACTTCGGGAGCCGACTGCTTGTATTTTTATGCTCCGGGTTCGGTGAAATGGACATATGATCCGAACACGGGTTATTACCAGCACCAGATTAATTCATTTGCTCCTGATTATACCTTTTTCTACCTAACGGAAAACAGTGATGCTGCACCGCAGATTCCCATTGAAGTAGTTTCAGAAAATACCGCAGACACAATAGTCAATCAATATGATTACCATGATTTCTGGGAGAAAGAAGAGAATAATCTGATTGAATCAGGCCGGGAGTGGTTTGGCCCGGTGATGACCGGAAGTACATCGCAAAGTATCGCTTTTGCAATTCCCAACCGAGTGTTATCGGCACCGGTAACTTTTCAAATGGTAGTAGCTTCACGGACAAAAAATGGTTCCTCTTTGTCTGTTCAGGTAAATGGGACAGCACTTGCTGATTTTCAATTTAGCGCTTATCAGACTTATGAAAGTGCCGATTATGCCGATCTGCAGGAAAAACAATTTGACTATAATGGTGCAGGAACACAGTTAAATATTGGGTTACAATCAACAGCAGATGGAACCGATCAGACCTGGCCTGATTATATCAGGATGCAGGCGAGGGCGAATATGGTGCTTTCGGGAAATGAGTTGATATTTCGTGATAGTCGTTCAGTGAAAACTGGTCGAATTGCTCAGTTCAGGTTGGATGGAGCCAATTCTCAGACGCGCGTTTGGGATATTACCTCACCCTTGAATCCAAGGGAAATGCAGACATCGCTAAACGGGAGTAGCCTGAATTTTCTGGCATCAGTGGATAGTCTGCATGAATTTATTGCGTTTGATCCTTCTGTGAATTATCCAGGGGTTGAGTTTGTTGAAGATGTTGCCAACCAGGATCTGCATGGAATTGATGCCGGAGAGATGCTTATTATTGCTCCTGACGCATTTTTGACCCAGGCGAATCAATTGGCCAATTTTCATCGGCAGACGGATGGTATGACCGTGTCCGTCGTTCCGGTAGGGAAAATTTATAACGAATTTTCTGTCGGTATTACTGATGTGACAGCCATTCGGAATTTCATTCGGATGTGTTATCGCAAGAGTTCTGGTGCTCCATTAAAGTATGTATTGCTTTTGGGAAAGGGAACCTATGACAATGTTAATCCTGTTTCGGATGAAAATCCGGATTATATTCCTACCTGGCAATCGGTAAATTCAGTGAATCCTTCGTTGTCATTTGTTTCAGACGATTACTTTGGTCTACTCGATGACGGTGAAGGTGAGTACAATGGAGCAGTTGATGTTGGTGTTGGCAGGATTCCTTGTATATCGCAGGAGGAGGCTACAGCAGCTGTCGATAAAATAATCCACTATGCCTCGGATGCCGGTTTGGGGGAATGGCGCAATGTGCTCTGTTTTATTGCAGATGATGAGGATGGAAATCTTCATATGCGCGATGCAGAACGTCTGGCGGATCAGGTGAATGCTGACTATCCTTCGTTTTACACAGATAAGATTTATTTTGATGCTTACCCGCAGGAAACCACTCCTGACGAACGATATCCAGAAGTAACAGACGCCATCAATGACCGAATTAAAAGAGGTGTACTGATAATGAATTATACGGGACATGCCAATGAAGAAGGACTGGCGCATGAGAAAGTGTTAATGAAACCGGATATCGATGCCTGGACTAATTATGACAAGCTTCCGGTATTTGTTACCGCCACCTGTGAATTCAGTCGGTGGGATTTCACAGATAAACAGTCGGCTGGAGAGCACGTCCTTTTTAATCCCAATGGAGGCGGTGTAGCGTTGTTTTCGACTACACGACTGGTATATTCTTCATCAAATTACCAGATAAATAAAAGTTTTTTCAACCACGTGTTTGAACAGGACCAGCAGGGCGAAAATCTTCGGATGGGTGATGTTATCAGGCTGTCTAAGATTGATAATGGAGGTACGATCAATGCCCGGAAGTTTGCTTTACTGGGAGATCCAGCGTTGAGACTAGCTTATCCGCAATACCATGTGGCAACCCTGCAGATAAACGGTCAACCAGCCGAGGAATTGAGTGATACTATCCGCGCACTTGATGTTATCAAAGTAACTGGACAGGTTCAGGATATCAATGGCAACAAGCTAAACAGCTTTAACGGCGATCTTTATCCGATAGTTTATGATAAACAAACAACCGAGCAAACATTAGGAAATGCAGGGCAGACCCCTTTCGATTATATTGTACAGAATAATGTGTTATACAAGGGAAAAGTCTCGGTGAACAACGGTTCTTTCACTTTTTCGTTTGTCGTTCCCAAGGACATCAATTATCGGGTAGATAAAGGCATGATACGATATTATGCTACCAATGGAAGTGTCGACGGGCATGGTTATTATAATCAGTTTAACATAGGAGGAACGGCGCCCGGTTCAGTAACCGATGTAACTGGTCCTGATATAAAGGTTTATCTGGATAATGAGAATTTTCGCTCAGGTGACCAAACCGGTAAAAATCCATTATTAATGGTTTCACTTGCCGACGAAACGGGCATCAACACTTCAGGCACCGGGATTGGACATGATTTGACAGCCACACTTGACGGAGACGAACAGAATCTGATTGTACTCAACGACCTATTTCAGTCCGATTTGAATTCATACAACAGTGGAACGGTCAATTATCAGTTTAGTAATTTGTCAGATGGTGTTCATATCTTGAAAATAAAAGCATGGGATGTTTTGAATAATTCATCGGAGAAGGAAGTAGAATTCAAAGTCAATTCCGGCTTAAAAATAAGCCGGGTATACAATTATCCAAATCCGGTAACGGACGAAACACATTTCGTTTTCGAACATAATCAATATGGTGATTTGTTTGATGTTACCATTTCTATATATGATTTACAGGGACGATTAGTCGATCGCGTTGATAAATCGGTCTTATCTGACGGATTGTCCAGTAATCCGGTTACCTGGAATCCTTCGTCACGCGGCATATACCTACCTAAGGGGATATATGTTTATCGAATTATCGCTACTTCAAGCGAGGGATTTTCAGCTTCCGGAAGTGGACGAATGTTGATTTTGCATTAGAAACATACCCCTGAAGATAATTTTTTATTATGAAAAGCGTTCCTGTATAGGAATGCATTTTGAAAACAAAAGCTTATTTTTGTGGACATTAATGTTTTTATTTAATCTGTTTTATGAGAAAACTGCTTGTTAGCCTACTTGTCATTTCTTCGTTGTTTGAGACGGCGAACGTATTTGCACAGGAAACTATTACCGGTCAGAACATAAAGGCGAACCCAATCACAACGGCTGTACCCTTTTTGACCATTGCTCCTGATTCACGTCATGGTGCCATGGGAGATGCAGGTGTGGCGCTATCTCCTGATGTAAATTCCCAGCACTGGAATGCATCGCAATATGCGTTCATGGAAAGCTCTTTCGGAATCGGAGTTTCCTATACTCCATGGTTGCGGGATTTGGCTGACGATATCAACCTGGCTTATGTAGCCGGTTATTACCGTCTTGACAACTTGCAGACAGTTAGTGCTTCACTGCGGTATTTCTCTCTGGGTAGTATTCAGCTAACCGATGTTCAGGGACAGCCATTGGGAACTCAAAATCCCAATGAATTTGCGTTTGACGCCGGTTATGAGCGGAAATTATCGGATAACTGGTCAGGTGCTGTTGTGCTAAGGTATATTCGCTCTGACCTTTCGGGAGGTTCCGGAGATGCAACATATTCGCCGGGAAATGCCTTTGCGACTGATGTTTCATTCTATTATCATTCGGCATGGAAAAACAGTAAGCAGCGCAGAGAAATTTCTGCAGGTATCGATATTTCCAACGTAGGTTCGAAAATTTCATATGACCAGGGAGAAACCAAAGAGTTCCTTCCGGCCAATTTACGTTTGGGAACAGCTTTTTCAATGGATTTGGATGAATATAATTCACTGACTTTTACGGCTGATATTAACAAGTTACTCGTCCCAACACCTGCTGATACCGTTTCCACGACCGATTCAGGGAATGGAACTATCGTTGTTACTCCAGGTTACGGTTCTGATAAATCAGTGATAAGCGCTGTTTTCTCCTCATTTGGTGATGCACCGGGTGGATTTAAGGAAGAGTTGCAGGAGGTAATGGTTTCGTTGGGAGCAGAATACTGGTATAACAAACAGTTTGCCTTACGCGCCGGATATTTTTATGAAAATCAGAATAAGGGTAACCGAAAATATTTTACGGCTGGTGCCGGATTGAAAATGAACGTGTTTGCTCTTGATTTCTCATATCTTCTTCCGGTTGAACGAAACAATCCGTTGCAAAATACGTTACGGTTCACATTATCATTTGATTTGGATGCATTCCAGAAAATTCGCCGGTAGTATATGAATTATCGCGTGGGACTAGGCTACGATGTTCATCGGTTAGCCGAAGGTGAGGAATTGTGGCTTGGCGGAATACGGATTCCTCATTACAAGGGGACCGTGGCACATTCAGATGGAGATGTCCTGTTGCATGCCATCAGCGATGCTTTATTGGGAGCTGCCCGTTTACGTGATATTGGGTTTCATTTTCCCGATACATCGGAGAAATATAAAAATGCTGACAGTAAATTGCTTTTGGCGGAGGCATATCAGCTGGTAAAACAAAAGGGTTACAAAATTGTCAACATCGATTCAACCATTGCTGCTCAAAAACCAAAATTGATGCCTTTCATCACAGAGATGGAAAAGAAAATTGCAGAAGTTCTGGAAATCGATGTGGAAAATGTGTCAGTAAAAGCAACAACAACTGAAGGACTCGGTCCTGAAGGAAGAGAGGAAAGTATCTCAGTTCAATCAGTTGTATTATTACAAAAACAATAGTCATAAACGCGGAAACTGTAATGTTTCTGTTTAGCATTAAACGATCTTATGCATTTTGAAGAATTGGTAGAAACCGAAGCACTGGTATTATTGTATTTTACCGGGCCTAACTGCTCGGTTTGTCATGTACTGAGGCCCAAAGTTGAGGCTTTGGTGCAGAGTGAGTTCCCGAAAGTGGCTTTTCGGGTGGTGAGTTTGGATCAGGAACCAGAGCTGGCTGCATCTTTTTCAGTCTTTACGGTTCCAACGGTCATCTTTTTTGCCGAGGGAAAAGAAACTTTCAGAAAAGTTCGTGCCTTTTCTCTTGATGAACTACATGGTGATATGGCTAGAATTTACCGGTTCTTCGAAGATTAATCACCGGGGACTATTGCCTTGAACTACTGATCATATTTTAATTAATGTTTTTTTATCTCAGTAATTTTTTTTAATTTGTTTATCTAAACCCAAAGTTCTGTTACCAATTTTAAAACCTTCTTAACCAACCGTGCCCAGAGGTAAGTTAGTTTATATAACCCTATTATTGGGATTGGTCTGTATACCCCTAATTTTGAGCGCCAAACCCAATGCTGCAGAAGTTGACAGTCTCGTGCAAAAGCTTTCTTCGGTTTCCGAAAAAAACAAAGCAGAGTTGCTCAACAAGATCGCAGTTGCCTACCTTTATATTGATACCAAAAAAGCACATAGTTACGCCGAACAGGCTCTGGAACTTGCTATTAGCAGAAAGGACCGGAAAGAAGAAGGAACAGCTTATGTTGCCATGGGAAGTAGTTATTTTCTCCGCGGTGAGTACGAGGCATGTTTGCCTCTCTTTAAGCAGGGCATGTTAATTGGTAAAGAACTTAATGACACAAAATTAATTACGAACTCCCTAAATTCGCTCGGTTCATACTACAACCGCATGGGCGATTTCAAGAAAGCATTGGATACATATGATGAGGCATTGACTTATTTGAAGTCACCCAAAGACGATCTGGATATTGCCACCATCGATTCCAATCTGGCGGGTTTGTATTCCATCTCTGGCAATTATGTAAAGGCAATGGAGCTTTTTATGCGCGCATTGAAGGTCTTTGAAAAGAAAGGGACCAAGGAACAAGTGGCACGCATCAAAAATAACATTGCAGTTGCTTACCACGATTGGGGGAATCTTGACAAAGCACTTCAGTATTACAATGAGGCGCTTGATGTGTATCGTGATTTGAACCAATTGTCCAATGAAGCCATCCCGCTGAACAATATTGGTGAAATTTATAAGGACCGGGGAGAATATGAGAAAGCCATCGATTATTACCGGCAATGCTATGGTATAGGTATTATGCTGGATAATCGCCAATACGAAAGCATAGGTATACTTGGAATGGGAGAGGCTTTGATTAAACTTAACCGGATTGATGAAGGTGAATCCAAAATCCTCGAAGCGAAAGCAAAGTTCGAGAGCATGAATTATGTGGAAGGACTGGCTCATGTTTATTATAATCTTGGGTTGATTGCTAATGCACGCAATCAGGCGGATCAGGCCAGAGCTGACTTCGAACAGAGTATTGATTATGCAAAGAAGCTGCATATTATCGACTTGCTGGAGAAGAACTACGCTGCTTTATCCCGATTGGTAGCCATGTCTGGTGATTACCGTCGTGCTTTCGAACTATACAACACCTATTCTACCATTCGCGACTCGGCATTCAACGAGAGCAAGGCCAAGTTGATTACAGAGATTCAGAGTCGATATGAGTTGGAGCAGAAACAAAATGAGATTGAAATTCTGACCCGGGACAATGCGATAAAGGATTTGGAGTTGGGAAGGAAACGGATTCGCTTCAATATCATGCTGGGAATCATTCTGGTTTTGGCTGTGTTTTCCGCTTTGATCGGGACCCTCTATACGACAAAGCGAAAATCCAATCTGTTGCTGGAATCAAGCAATGAACAGATTTTGCATCAGAAAGATGAATTGGAGAAGCTCAATACAACGAAGGATAAACTGCTGTCGATTATTGGTCATGATTTACGAGGTTCAATCGGTGCATCCAAGAGTATGCTTCATCAGTTGATAAAGGAGCCGGACGTTTTCCCACCTGAGGAGCAGGAACAGATTAAGGAAGAGTTGTATCGACTTTCGGAAAATACTTACGAATTACTGGAGAATCTGCTTTCATGGGCAAAAAGTCAGCGTGGACTTAAAATCTTCAAGGATGCCAATTCCATTCGCCGGTTAGTTGATTCAAATCTTGAGCAACAGCGCTTCTTTGCTGACAAAAAGAATATTGAGTTGACTTCACAACTGACGGAGGATTGTATGGTCTATTGCGATAGGAACATGATCAATATGGTGATTCGTAACCTGTTGTCGAATGCCATTAAATTCACCCCGGAGAAAGGCAAAATTACGGTGTTCGGTCATCGCGCAGGAAATAACTACCGTGTTTCCATTAAAGATAATGGTGTAGGTATTCCAGCCGAAAACATTTCCCGGATTTTTGATTCCCGCGAATTTTTTACCACATATGGAACCAACAGCGAGAAGGGCTCTGGACTTGGATTGATCCTCTGTAAAGAGTTTGTAGAGAAAAATGGTGGCGATATCAGTGTTGAGTCTGATTTGGGTCGAGGTACTACCTTTTCATTTACGTTGGTTGTTGCCACCGGTGTGAATGGCTCTGTGATGGAGGTTAATCAAAACAACGATAAAATTAAACCCGGAAGCAATCAAATCGGGTAAAAAAAACTGCCCGGATAATTGCCCGGACAGTCCTTTCCTAATTTTATTCCCTTATTCTTACTTTTTGAATTGCTTTGTAACTAAGTCATCATCCGCAAAGTTGGGCAATGTTACTTTTAATTGGGGATTCCGTTCCATGGCTCTTTTAATAGCAAATATGGCCGGTTCATTCCGGGCCCAGGAGCGGCGCGAAATACCGTTGTTTACGTCCCAGTGAAGCATTTGCGTTAGTCTTCGGTCACAATCATCCGAACCATCGAGTAACATTCCAAACCCACCATTAATAACTTCGCCCCAACCAACGCCTCCTCCGTTGTGTAAAGAAACCCAGGTCGCACCCCTGAAAGCATCACCAATGACATTATGTACGGCCATATCGGCAGTAAAGCTGGAGCCATCATAAATATTTGAGGTTTCCCTGAAGGGAGAGTCGGTTCCGGAAACATCATGATGGTCCCGCCCCAAAACAATCGGAGCAGATATTAGCCCATCCCTGATAGCCTTGTTAAAAGCCGCAGCAATTTGTGTCCGGCCATCACAGTCAGCATAAAGAATCCGTGCCTGTGAGCCGACAACTAGCTTATTTTGTCCTGCTTCGCGGATCCAGTGCAGGTTATCTTCCATCTGCGATTTGATTTCTTCGGGCGCTTGCGCGGAAAGACGTTCCAATACTTGTGAGGCTATGGCATCAGATTTTTCCAGATCTTCCGGGTTACCCGAAGTGCAAATCCAGCGGAAAGGTCCGAATCCGTAGTCGAAGAACAATGGCCCCATAATGTCTTCCACATAGGAGGGGTAACGGAAACGACCATTTTCTTTCATGACATCTGCTCCGGCACGTGAAGCTTCCAGTAGGAATGCATTTCCATAATCCCAAAAGTACATGCCTTGTGCTGTCATTTGATTGATAGCTGCCACATGACGCCGCAGTGTTTTTTGTACTTCTTCTTTGAATTTATCAGGCTCTTCTACCATCATCCGGTTGGACTCCTCCAATGTTAATCCTACCGGGTAATAGCCACCGGCGTAAGGATTGTGCAGTGAGGTTTGATCGGAGCCCAGCTCAACCGGGATTTCATCTTTTGCTAATCGCTCCCATAAGTCGACTACATTTCCCTGGTAAGCGATCGAGACAGTTTCTTTGTTACGGCTGGCCTGAAGCATGCGAGGAATCAACTGGTTGAGATCGGTAAATACTTCGTCGACCCAGCCTTGTTCGTGTCTGACTTGAACGGCCTTAGGATTAATTTCTGCAACAACCCCAATACATCCTGCAATGACGGCGGCTTTGGGTTGTGCTCCGGACATGCCACCTAATCCGGACGATACAAATATTTTTCCGGCGATTCCTCCCTCCGAATGCATCCTGGCTGCATTCATAAGTGTGATAGTGGTGCCGTGCACTATTCCCTGCGGGCCGATGTACATGAACGATCCTGCCGTCATTTGGCCGTATTGAGTCACGCCAAGAGCATTCATCCGTTCATATTCATCTTTCGATGAATAGTTGGGAATGACCATCCCATTGGTGACAACGACTCTTGGAGCTTCCTTGTGTGAAGGGAAAAGTCCCATCGGGTGACCTGAATAGAGTACGAGTGTCTGTTCGTCGCTCATCTCCGAAAGGTATTTCATTGTCAGGCGGTACTGTGCCCAATTCTGGAAAACGGCACCATTACCACCGTAAGTAATTAATTCGTGTGGATGCTGGGCCACTGCTTTGTCCAGATTGTTCTGAATCATCAGTATGATGGCAGCTGCCTGTTTTGATTTGGCCGGATATTCATCGATGGAACGGGAATGCATTTCTATATCCGGACGAAAACGATGCATGTAAATACGTCCGTATGTTTCCATTTCCTGAGCGAACTCCGGAGCTAATACTTCATGATGCTTTTTAGGAAAATATCTTAAAGCATTGCGAAGGGCAAGCTGCTTTTCCTCTTTGGTCAGAATCTGTTTCCGCCTTGGAGCGTGATTTATATGGGGATCATAGGTCTTAGGTTCCGGTAAAATATCCGGGATTCCTTCCGTAATGGATTTCGCAAAAGAATCGCTGGTCATAGTTTTTGTTTTGATTTTCTGCCAATAAAATTACAATGGCCTTAGCGATTAAAAAATGAGGAAGGGCATGTTTGTCAAATGGCCATAAAGGAGCTGTTTTTGCCCGTCATGTCAATTCGGCAGATGATATTTTGGATTGAACAGGTTGATTATTATAATGTTTGTAGAATGCATATGACATGCGGCAACACGGACTGGATTTTGTGTTAACTTGTAAGAGAATATTCAAGTAATAATTGACCCACATAGAATGAGAGAACTTCTTAACCTGAATGATGCTCGCTTGTGGTCATCCCGACTGTCGTCGGTGAAATTTGATAATTAAAAGAGATAATACACATGAAAAGAGTTGGAATTATTGTTCTGGTTGTAATAGTTGTGGCCTTCTTCGGAATTTTTAAATGGGGTGTTGGCATCAATAACCAAATGGTAGAAAAGCAGGAAGCTGTTTCTTCTCAGTGGTCACAAGTGGAAAATGTGTATCAGCGCAGGGCCGACCTGATTCCTAACCTGGTGAATACCGTAAAAGGATACGCTGAACATGAAAAAGAAACCCTGACCTCGGTAATTGAGGCACGTGCCAAGGCTACCTCTGTGAATATCGACGCCAACAAGCTCGACGCTGCATCGCTTCAGAAATTTCAGGAAGCGCAGCAGGGACTGTCTTCTGCGTTGAGTCGTTTAATGGTCACAGTTGAGCGGTATCCTGATTTAAAGGCGAACCAAAACTTCCTGGGACTACAGGCACAACTGGAAGGAACTGAAAACCGAATTGCTGTTGAACGCCGTCGGTTTAACGAGGTTGCCCGCGATTACAATACCTACATTCGTAAATTCCCTCAAAGCATAATTGCTAATTTCCAGGGGTTTGAAAAGAAAGCCTATTTTGAGGCTGATAAAGGAGCGGAAACAGCGCCAAAAGTCCAATTTTAAGAAAGGAATTTCATGAAAATTGAAGAGTTTTTCAGCAAAGAAGAACAAGCAAGTATCGTTGAAGCTATAAAGAATGCTGAGCATAACACCAGTGGCGAAATCCGGGTACACATCGATGATAAATGCCCGGGTGATGTGATGGATCGGGCAGCTCATGTATTCAAGGTACTTGATATGCACAAGACTAAAGAGCGGAACGGTGTCCTGTTTTATCTGGCTGTTGGAAACCGGAAATTTGCCATCTTAGGTGACGCTGGCATCAATCGTGTTGTTCCGGAGAATTTCTGGGACGAGATTAAAAACAAGATGTTGGAGAATTTTAGAGAAGGTGATTTTGCCATTGGCCTGGCTGAAGGAATTACCATGGCAGGGCATCAGCTTAGCGAACACTTTCCTTATCAGAAGGACGATGTAAACGAATTGTCAGACGAAATCTCATTCGGAAAATGATGAAACAAATTAAACATATTTCTATGCGAATTGGGATGTTCCTGTTGCTGGCATTGATGGTCAGTTTTAATGCTTTCGCAGAAAACAGTGATTTTCCTACTCGTCCAAAACCAGCCAGACTTGTCAACGATTTTGCCAACATTCTGCCACAGCAGAAAGCGATGATGCTAAATGAGAAACTGGCCGAATTTGCGCGCCAGACTTCCACACAAATCACGGTAGTAACAGTCAATGATCTTCATGGCTACGATAAAGGTGATTATGCAGTGCGGTTGGCACAAAAGTGGGGAATCGGACAGAAAGGGGAGGACAACGGTGTTTTGATTCTGGTAAAACCAAAAACCAGCGAATCGATGGGGGAAGTATTTATTGCTGTTGGTTATGGTCTGGAAGGTGTTGTTCCCGATGTGGTGGCAAAACAGACCATTATCGAGAATGAAATGATTCCCTGGTTCAAAAAGGGTGACTATTTCATTGGCATCGATAGGGCGACCAATGTACTAATGGGACTGACTCAAAAGGAATTTACGGCAGACCAGTATATTCAGGCTACACGCGAACAGAGCAAACGTGGAAGAGGAACTGGTGGAGTTGGAGTGGTGATTTTCTTCATCGTCCTATTCTTCATCTTTGGTCGTCGACGCCGCAGGTTTGGCGCTGTTGGACGTGGGCCCTCATTTCTCGAGGCTTTGTTACTGATGAATCTTTTCGGCGGAAGCCACAGTGGTTCCTGGGATGATTTCTCTGGCGGAGGTGGAAGCTTCGGCAGTGGTAGTGGAGGATTTTCCGACTTCGGCGGGTTCGGTGGCGGAAGTTTTGGCGGCGGTGGAGCCGGTGGAACATGGTAATAAGAAATACTATATAGCAAAAGAAACCCGGTTCAGTCATGAACCGGGTTTTTATTTTCAGTAAATTCTTTATTTACTTGGTTTCTTCAGTGAGCGGTGTCAGAATATCCTGATCAACAAGGATACGTCCGCAATACTCGCAAACAATTACCTTTTTACGCGAAGCAATATCCATTTGACGTTGCGGCGGAATTTTGTTGAAACAACCACCACAAGCATCACGCTGAACAGTTACAACGGCCAATCCGTTACGCGCATTTTTGCGGATACGTTTAAATGCGGTCAGCAAACGATCTTCGATGGAAGTCTCAATAGATTCTGATTTATCGATGAGCTTCTGCTCTTCAACTGATGTTTCAGCCGTAATCTCTTCCAGTTCCTTACGTTTGCGAATCAAGTCCTCTTCGTGCTCTTTCAATTCAACCTGAGCTGAATCGATTTCCTCTTTTTTCTGCTTGGCTTCAGCGGTGAATTCTTTGATGCGCTTTTCAGCCAATTCAATTTCCAGGGTTTGGAACTCGATTTCCTTTGACAGTGAATCGTACTCACGGTTGTTGCGTACATTATTCTGCTGCTCAGTGTATTTTTCAATCAGCGACTTGGCTTCCTTAATTTCGGCCTTCTTGTTGGTAACCGCAGTATTCAAGCTCTTTACCTCATCGTCATAATTCGTGATGCGGGTTTTCAAACCGGCGATTTCGTCTTCCAAATCCTGTACTTCCAGTGGCAATTCTCCGCGCAATGTGTGGATTTTATCGATTTCGGAAACAACTGTTTGAAGCTCATAAAGCATTCTCAGCTTCTCTTCTGCAGGAACTTCATTCCCACCAGCCGGCTTGTTGAATTCTGTCGTCATATCCTGTCTGTTATTTATTGTGTTTCTTAAGTATTTACAGGTACATTACCGGGTTGGTTTTCACCTCCGATAAGCGAATGGCAAAGTTAGGGAAATTTTTGGTAAGTATTTCATAAAAAACCTCTTTAGTAAACTGTTCACTTTCATAATGTCCAATGTCAGCAATTACCAGTTGATCTTCGGCATCGAAGAACTGATGGTACTTAAAATCGCCGGTAATGAAGACATCTGCACCTGAAGCTTTTGCTTCGTTCAGTAAAAAACTTCCGGAACCTCCGCAAAGTGCCACTTTTTCAACTGGTTTACTCAATAAGCGGGTGTGCCGGACAGCTCCGCAACGAAACGTTTCTTTTACCTTTAACATGAAGTCTTTTTCGTCCATTGGTTTCGCCAATTTTCCGACCATTCCCATACCGGTTTCCGACCAGTCATTTTCCAATGGATAAAAGTCATAGGCCACTTCCTCATAAGGATGAGATTTTAACAATGCACTCAAAACTTTCCCTTTCCGGTAACGTGGAAGAACGGTTTCTACGCGCACTTCTTTTTCAGTATGTGGTTTTCCGGATTCTCCGACAAATGGGTTGGTATTTTCGCTTCCGCGGAAAGTCCCTTCACCAGACTGGTTAAAGCTACATTGGTCATAGTTTCCAATGTGACCGGCTCCGGCAGCGAAAATTGCTTCGCGTACTTTTTCAGCATATTCCGTTGGTACGAACGTAACCAACTTCAATAGCTGGTCTTTCATTGGAGAGAGAATGCGACAGTCAATCAACCCCAGCTTTTCACACATTTTGGTATTGACACCACCGGGAACACTGTCGAGGTTAGTGTGTGATGCAAAAATGGCCAGATCATTTTTGATGGCTTTTATCACGCATCGCTCCACGTAGTTTTTGCCGTTAAATTGCTTCAATCCTTTGAATACAATCGGGTGGTGAGCGATGATCAAACCTGCTCCGGATGAAATAGCTTCATCGATGACCTCTTCGGTTACATCAAGGGTTAGCAAAACGGCTTCAACCTCATCTTCATGGCGGCCAACAATTAGTCCGGCATTGTCGTATGATTCCTGAAACGAAGGCGGCGCCAGCGCTTCCAGTTTACTGACGATTTCACGTATTTTGAGTTTCATTTTTTGTGGTTTTTGAAGACAGGTAGTTTGGATAAAAAAAGAAGAACCTGCTACAGTTCTTCTTTTATGTCGAGTAAGAATTTCTTTATATCCTGCAGTTTCTTTATGACTTCGTAAGTCTCTTCAGTATCCTGCCGGTTTTCTTTTATTTTCTTATGTGCACCTTTAAGTGTCATCCCGCGCTCCTTTACCAGGTGATAAATCAAACCGAGATGTTCAATATCTTCTTTCGTAAAGAAACGGTTGCCCTTTTTATTCTTGTGCGGTTTGAGAGAATCAAATTCTTTCTCCCAGAAACGAATGGTCGATGGCCTGAGATCAAACATCTCAGCTACTTCTCCAATCGAGTAATAGAGTTTTTCCGCTTTGGGCTGTTTAAATGGCACGGTATTCGGTTTTAGTCAAAACTTTGTCCCATGTTGGACGAAATCTCAATCATCTTCTCATACTCCTGCGGTGACAAATCGAGGAAGTAATAGTTTTGTGGGTTAACTTTTTGACCGTTCTTATGTACTTCATAATGAAGGTGTGGCGCAGTCGATGTTCCGGTACTACCCACATAGCCAATCACATCGCCACGTTTTACCTTTTGTCCTTCCTTCACATTGAAGGCGCTCAGGTGAGCATACAATGTTTCGAAGCCATAGCCATGGTCGATGGTAATGTGGTTTCCAAATCCAATTTTTGAGCGCTGAATACGTTCCACTACACCACTTCCGGTAGCAAAAACTTCGGTTCCGGTCGGTGCCGAGAAATCCATTCCGTAGTGGAATTTGCGGATTTTATAAATCGGGTGGATACGGTAACCCCATCCGGAAGCCGTACGTTTCAAATCTTTGTTAGATACCGGCATAATGGATGGAAGACTGGCGAGCATCTTTTCCTTGTTCAGCGCCATGGTCATCACATCGTCATATGACTTGGATTGAATATAAATCTGTTTGGTTAAAACATCCAACTTGCGCGCGGTTGAAATAACCAAATCAGCATTATCCATATTTTCCAGTTGGGAGTAACGGTTCACTCCTCCAAAACCGGCTTCTCGTACCGAAGCAGGAATTGGTTCAGCTTCAAAAATGACCCGGTAAATATTGTCGTCGCGGTACTGAATATCTTTCAATACCTTGCCCATGTTGTTCAGGTCTTTGTTCATTAATGTATACTGCGTGAGTAACCTTTCGTTCTCACGTTTCATACGACGAAGTTTCGGGGAATCGAAGAACTGAAGAAAGACCATGGAGATGATGACGGCCAGAACAACACTTGTTGAAAGGTAGCCAAGCATCCTCTTGACAAGAGATTTGATGTTGCGTTCAATCTTGTCGTAACTGAGCGTTTCAGGGTTAAATCTGTAATTGGTTTTACCCATGCTGGTCCTTTATTTTACAATATGTGTTAACAAATTTAACGAAATAATCTAAATTTGCAAGGATCAATAAAACAGACCCTTCAAACGGTTGCAAATCTAAAATTTTTTTCGAGTTTCGCAGGAGAAAACCCGATCAAACGGGTCTATTTTAACATTTATTGGAATTAAGATTCTTGATTATGAATTCAAAAGAGATACGTCAAACATTTCTCGACTTTTTTGCTTCGAAACAACATCAGATTGTTTCATCGGCACCCATGGTCGTAAAGAATGATCCAACGCTGATGTTTACCAATGCCGGAATGAACCAGTTTAAAGATATTTTTCTGGGTAATTCTCCGGTAAAGTCCCCAAGGATCGCTGATACTCAAAAATGTTTGCGTGTTTCGGGTAAGCATAACGATCTGGAGGAGGTAGGACACGATACTTATCACCACACGATGTTTGAAATGCTCGGCAACTGGTCGTTTGGCGATTATTTTAAAAAGGAAGCCATCGATTGGGCCTGGGAATTACTGGCTGGAGAGTTTAAAATTACACCCGATCGGTTGTATGCTACTGTTTTTGAAGGGGACGAAGGAGATGGTGTGGCAGCCGATGAGGAAGCACACTCTTACTGGAAACAGTTTCTTCCGGAAAATCACATTCTGAACGGAAATAAGAAAGACAATTTCTGGGAAATGGGAGATACCGGACCTTGCGGTCCCTGCTCTGAGGTTCATGTCGATTTACGTGATGAACACGAGCGAGTAAAGAAAGACGGACGTTTACTTGTCAACAAGGATCATCCTCAAGTGATTGAAATCTGGAACCTTGTTTTTATTCAGTATAACCGGAAGGCTTCCGGTAAACTGGAAGAGTTACCAGCGAAACATGTCGATACCGGAATGGGATTTGAGCGCCTTTGCATGGTTTTGCAGGGGAAGCAATCGAACTACGATACGGATGTTTTCCAACCTATCATTACGGAACTCGGACATCTGGCCGGTGTAAAGTACGGCGATGACGATAAAACGGATATCGCCATGCGGGTGGTAGCCGATCACTTACGTGCTATTGCTTTCTCTATTACCGACGGTCAGCTTCCGTCAAATAATAAAGCCGGTTATGTTATCCGGCGTATTCTTCGCCGTGCAGTTCGTTATGGATATACTTTCCTGAACTTCCGGAAGCCGTTTATTTTCCAACTGATTCCGGCTTTGGTTCAGAACATGGGAGATGCATTCCCTGAATTGGAGAAGCAGCAGGAGTTGGTTACCAAGGTGATTCATGAAGAGGAAGAATCTTTCCTGCGTACGCTGGAAACCGGAATCAGGATGCTGGACAGCATTATTGAAGAGACAAAAAAGAATGAATATAAAGTGGTTAGTGGTAAACTGGCGTTCGAATTGTATGATACGTTTGGTTTTCCGTTGGACCTGACTGAATTGATTCTCCGTGAAAACGATTTGGTAGTTAACCGGAAGGAGTTTAACGAAGCCATGGAGGCTCAGAAGAACCGTTCCCGGAATGCCACTCATCAGGAAACAGGTGACTGGGTTCAACTTCAGACCGATGATGAAGAGGAATTCATCGGTTATGATCATCTGGAGGCAAAGGTGAAAATCACCAAATACCGGAAGGTGAAAGTGAAAAATAAGGAATCGTACCAGTTGGTTTTCAACTTTACTCCTTTCTATGCCGAATCGGGTGGACAGGTGGGCGATACCGGCTATATCGAGGCCAACGGACAGAAGGTGAGTATTCTGGATACGCAGAAAGAAAATAACCTCATTATTCACTATGCGAAAGAATTGCCAGCCGATCCTTCAACAACGTTCATTGCACATGTCGACAGCCGTAAACGGCAACTGACAGCCAATAACCACTCGGCGACACACTTGTTGGATCACGTATTGCGTGAAGTATTGGGCGAGCATGTAGAACAGAAAGGTTCACTGGTAAATGAGGATTACTTACGTTTTGACTTTTCGCATTTCCAGAAAGTTTCGGAAGCGGAGCTGGAAGAGATTCAGCATCGTGTGAACCAGATGATTCGGAAGAACCTGAAGCGGGAGGAGTTTCGCGGTGTTCCGATGCAAGAGGCAACTGAAATGGGAGCCATTGCATTGTTCGGTGAGAAGTATGGTGATTTGGTGCGGGTTATTCGTTTTGGGGACTCGACTGAATTGTGTGGTGGAACTCACGTGGAAGCAACCGGTGAAATAGGTTTGTTTACCATCGTTTCAGAAGGTTCGGTTTCAGCCGGTGTTCGACGAATAGAAGCCATTACAGCCGACCGTGCAGAGCAAATGATGGTTCAGAATCATAAGGTGCTGAAGGAGGTTTCCGGAATGCTGAATAATCCGAAAAATCTGAAAGTGTCAGTTGAGGAGTTCATGAAACGGAATAATGAACTGACCAAGCAGATAGAGGCATTCGAAAAAGATGCAGTCGGTATCATGAAACGCGATTTACTTAGAGAAGTCGCAGAGATAAATGGCGTAAGCTTCCTTGCCCGGCAATTAGAGGTGAACAATGCCGGTATGTTGAAGGATCTGGCGTATCAGCTGAAAGGCGAAATTGACAACCTGTTCCTGGTGTTGGCAGCCGAAATTGAAGGGAAAGCCAACCTACATGTAATGATTTCAGATAAACTGGTGAAGGAGCGTGGTTTCAATGCCGGTAAAATGATTGGTAGCCTGGCCAAACTGGTGAAAGGTGGCGGTGGCGGACAGCCGTTTTATGCCACAGCCGGTGGAAAGGAACCTGCTGGTATTCCTGCCGTGCTGGAAGAGGCATTAAGTCTTGTAAATCAGTAATATATTTACCCGATAATAATTTCTGAAAAGCTGCCCTATTAAGGCAGCTTTTTCTTTATAGTGAGGTCTGAAAACTCATAACGCGAAGGGAAATATTCTTCATGTAAAGGGAAATTCGCTGGAAACAAATTACTCATTAACTGCTTTAAAACAGTTACTTGTATTTATTTATATATGTTCTAAATTTGTCATAATTGATGAAATATCAGATTTCATACTGAGATAAAACCGCGTAGATGTTATTTTTGTCAGGTGCAGAAACCTGCCTGTGATAAATTGAACTAAACCAGTAAGGATAATGAACGTGACAAGAACATTTGATCTGCTTGATCGGATGGCTGCCAGTTTTGATAAAGAGGTAATAATTGCCGGTAAGCAAGACGGAAAATGGAAAACATACAGCACCCGGCAATACATTGAGAAAGTAAATCATTTCAGCTGTGGTTTGCTGTTTATGGGGGTGAAGCCGGGCGATAAAATTGTTACAGTTTCCAATAGTCGTCCCGAATGGAACATTATGGATATGGGAATGGCGCAGATTGGCGCTGTTCATGTGGCTCTTTATCCTAACCTTACGGAAGAAGAATATACTTACCTGCTGGCCCATTCTGATTGCCGAGCCGTCATTGTCGGTAACCGGACTATGTACAACCGCCTGAAAAAAGTGGCCAATGCTACTGACAATGTGGAATTCTTTTTCACGATAGATGAAATTGACAACGAGCGCAACCTCTCCGAAATTTGTGCATTGGGAGAAAAGCATCAGGATGAATACCAGGATAAGGTTGAGCGCATAAAAAACGGCATTACTGCCGACGATCTTCTTTCCATTATTTATACTTCAGGAACTACAGGAACGGCCAAAGGCGTGATGCTGGCTCACCGAAATGTGGTGAGCAATGCCATTGCAACCTCTTCGCGGAACAAAGTCGGTGATAAGGATAAAGCCATCAGTTTCCTTCCACTCTGCCATATTTACGAACGGATGATCAATTATCATTACCAGTACAAAGGAGTAAGTATTTATTATGCGCAAAATCTGGGAACGGTGGTGAATGATCTCCGCGATATACAGGCTGATACATTTTCTACGGTGCCCCGTTTCCTGGAGAAAGTCTACGATAACATCATCGCCAAAGGAAAAGATCTGACTGGCGTGAAAAAGTATATATTTTTCTGGGCTGTAAGGTTGGGCGAGAAATTCGAGCCATCGAAAAAATACGGGCCTTTTTACCGCTTCAAGCTGAAATTGGCACGTAAGCTGATTTTTGATATGTGGCGTGCTGCCCTTGGCGGGAAGATTCGCGTTATCATTACCGGAGGAGCAGCCATGCAAGAGCGGCTGGGACGGATTTTCTCGGCTACAGGGATCAGTGTGCAGGAAGGTTACGGCTTGACCGAAACCGGGCCGGTAATTGCTGTTAATGGATGGGAAAGAGAGGAGAAGATGATTGGTACGGTGGGTCCAATTCTTGATGGTGTCGATTGTCAAATTGCTGAAGATGGAGAAATTTTGTGCAAAGGCCCCAATGTGATGCTGGGATATTACAAAGATCAGGATTACACCGATGAAGTCATTGATGAGAATGGATGGTTTCATACCGGCGATATCGGGACGTTAATTGACGGGAAATTCTTGAAAATAACCGACCGGAAGAAATCAATCTTTAAATTGTCGGCCGGAAAATACATCGCGCCTCAGGTGATCGAAAATAAGCTCAAAGCTTCAGGATTTATCGAGCAGGCTTTGGTGGTAGGAATGAATGAGAAATTTGCTGCTGCAATTATTTCCCCCGCATTCGATTATTTGCATTTTTGGGCTGCCAAACACAAAATTAACTATCGTGACAACGACGAATTGGTCCAGAATCCACTAGTTATCGATCGGATTCAGAAAGAGGTGGCTATAATTAACAAATCGCTGGCTCCGCATGAGCAGATCAAGAAAATAAAAGTGGTGGTTGACGAATGGACTCCATCGTCAGGTGAATTATCGCAAACTTTAAAAGTAAGGCGAGATGTGCTAATTGGAAACTATCAGGCTGAACTGGAAGAAATTTTCGGCCATCCGCACGAAGCCCGCCAGTAAAAAGATTAATGACACCAGAACTATTATAATGAGTGCAGTAACACGTACATTCGATCTATTAGACCACTGTCTGAAAAATTTTCCGCGCGAAGATGCTCTTTGCCGGAAAGAGGGGAACGAATGGAAAAAATACAGTACGGAAGATTATGTCCGCCATGCATATCTGATTGCCTATGGATTAATGGCTTTAGGCTTGAAAAGGGGAGACAGGGTAGCGACGGTGAGCACTAACCGGCCGGAATGGAGTTTCCTGGATATGGGACTGGCATTGGCCGGCGGTGTGCATGTTCCGATTTATCCCACGATTAGTGAAGAAGAGTATAGATATATCCTGACTCATTCCGGGTCCCGGTTCCTGTTCGTTTCCGATGCCAAACTTTACGAGAAACTGAAGCCACTGGCTGATGAACTGGATTCCATCGTGGCGATTTTTTCATTTAATGAAGTGGAAGGAGCCAAACATATTAGTGAAATTTATTCCCTTGGGAAAGAAAATGAAAATCATTATCGAGGTGTCGTTGGAGAGCTGAAAAACAGTATCAGCGAAGATGAAATGGCTACCCTCATTTACACTTCCGGTACAACCGGGAAACCAAAGGGAGTAATGCTCTCACACCGGAATCTCGTTTCCAATTTTAAAGCACATGCACTAAATCACGATCTGGGTTATCAGCATCGTGCTATCTCATTTCTTCCACTTTGCCATGTGTACGAACGTTCTATGAATTACCACTTTCAGTACAAGGGAATGGGAATTTATTACGTTGAAAGCGTGGGGCAAATTATGCCGGCCGTGAAAGAAGTAAAACCTCATCTGTTTAACACTGTGCCCCGTTTGTTGGAGCGCATTTATGATGGAATCATTGGCAAGGGTGAGCAGCTTACCGGATTGAAACGCAAAATATTTTTCTGGGCACTGGCCCTTAGCGACCGCTTCGATTACCAGGTAAAATTTAGTTTGGGATACCGCATGAAACTGGCTGTTGCCGATAAACTGGTGTTCTCCAAATGGAGAGAAGCGCTTGGTGGCAATGTTCATTACATTGTTTCGGGAGGCGCTGCTTTGCAGGAAAGAATTGCACGGGTGTTTGGTGCCGCTAAAATTTGTACCCTTGAAGGTTATGGTCTGACAGAGACTTCGCCGGTGATAGCTGTAGCTAATCCGGCAACCGGCGAACTGAAAATAGGCACTAACGGTCCGGTTTTGCCTGGAGTGCAGGTTCTCATTGCTGACGATGGGGAAATCCTGGTGAAGGGACCGAATGTAATGTTGGGATATTACAATGAACCGGAGATGACCAGCGAGGTAATTGATGCTGATGGTTGGTTCCATACCGGTGATGTGGGAACTTTGGTTGAAGGAAAATATTTGAAAATTACTGATAGAAAGAAGGAAATTTTTAAATTGTCGGGCGGAAAATACATCGCGCCACAGATGATCGAGAATAAATTCAAAGAATCACTGTTCATCGAGCAACTGATGGTGATTGGCGAGAACCAGAAATTTGCCAGTGCGCTGATTTCTCCTAATTTTGATTTTCTTCATGACTGGTGTGCCGAACGAAAGATTCACTTTCATGATAACAAGGAC
>ENA-ORXD01000534-ORXD01000534.1-sediment-metagenome-genome-assembly--contig:-NODE-534-length-46764-cov-11.334676_pt1 | contig 46764 bp, 40 predicted proteins | sample MGYA00237862_ERZ511471 | MGnify/ENA metagenome assembly ERZ511471
CCTATTTGGTCTTGCTCCGGATGGGGTTTACCAAGCTTTCCCGGTCACCCGGGAAACTGGTGAGCTCTTACCTCGCCTTTTCACCCTTACCCCGATGTACATCGAGGCGGTATATTTTCTGTGGCACTTTCCTTGGGGTCGCCCCCAGTCGCCGTTAGCGACCATCCTGCCCTGTGGAGCTCGGACTTTCCTCCGGCCCGCCGAAACGAGCCCGCGATCATCCGATCTGCTCTGACGGGTCCCTTATATCATATTTCTGTCCCCGATACAGGGAATACGTCGTTTATTTGCCGCCGGAGGGATGCGGCACCGACCCTAAACGGCGTCGACCGCGTCGTCGATTGCCTCGTTGGCGAGCCTATCAGCCATGGCGTTTTCGTTCCGGGGGACATGTCCGACGGTGTATCCGTCAAACATCGCGAGGTGCCTCCGTACTTCCCGCATGAGGGTTTGCAGTCTGGTGTTCTTGACCCGGTAGACGCCCTGTATCTGCCGGACCAGAAGCTCCGAATCGAGCAGGATGCGGATGCTGGTATACCCGCGCTTGAGGGTTTCCTGCAACCCGAGGATCAGGGCATTATACTCGGCCTCATTGTTTGTACAGGTCCCCAGGAATTTCTTCGCCGAGGCCACCACCTCGCCGTCCGCGTCGAGGAGCACTGCTCCCGCCCCTCCATACCCGGGATTGCCCCGACACGCCCCGTCGGTGTACAGCCTGACCCGTGCCTCAGACATCGGGATCCCTGTCTTCCCAGTAGATGATCCGCTCACAGTGAGGACACAGCATCAAGGCATCATTCTTCTGTAACTCGTTGTACATCTGCGGGGGAATATTCATGTGACATCCGTAGCACACCGCCTTCCATACGGGGACGACGGTACGTCCACCCTTCCTGTCTTTTATCATATCAAATTTTCTGAGAACGCGCGCCTGTATCTTGCCTCGCACCTCATCCCTTCTTTGCAGCACCTTTTCCAGTTCGGAGCCGATGGAATTCAGTTCCTCTTCCATCTTTCTGATCTCGTGTTCGTAGGTGGAGCGGCGCTTGGCGGTTTCGCCTGCCCGGATCTTCAAGATCGCACCGGCACCGTCGATCTCCTCAAGCATGCGGATGATATCGTCTTCAACGGTGCTGTTCTTCTCCTCTATGGTTTCTATCTCTTTCAATAATGCTTCATATTCTTTGTTTGTTTTGACCTCGAGCAGACGACCCTTGGCCTTTCTTACCTGTTCGATACCGTTTTTGAGCTCGGTTTCTTTTGTCTTGTGATCGGTCTTCAGCATCTCCACCCTTTGTTCGTTTTCCTTCAGCTCCCCTTCGATGCCCTCCAATTCCCCGCCAAGTGTGGTGATCTTCTGCGGCAGATCGGAACGCTTTGCCGTCAGATCATTGATCTCAAAGGTTATGTTCTGGAGTTCAATCAACAAACGTATCTGCTCTTTCAAAAATCTTCCCCTTTCCGATCGATGTGCAAAAAAAAGTGCACCAAAATCTTGGTGCACTGCTCAATCGCGAGTTGCATGTGATGTTTTCTGCTGGCATTCGTGTCGTTCTAAAGTCCGCATATCCCGAGGTAAATGGTGGGCCCACCTGGGTTCGAACCAGGGACCTACCGGTTATGAGCCGGTGGCTCTTCCAGCTGAGCTATGGGCCCGAAGATCCTGTACGGTAACTGAAAAACTGAATGTCTATACGGTATCGAGCCGGTTGTCAAGATTTTTATGACGGGCAGCTCGATCAGGCGCGCGACAGCAGGGGGGACGGGACCTCGCGGGCGGGTTTTATACGAAGAGATGTTCCGACAATTCCCTGATGGTGGCGATGGCGATCCTCGTCATCCGTGCGCCCGGTGCCGTTTCGCCGCCGCCGGTCCCGGGCAGGATGCAGCGGGTGAACCCCATCCTCGAGGCCTCTTTGATCCGTTCATCCAGCCGGCCGACATTGCGCACCTCACCAGTCAGGCCTACCTCGCCGCAGACAACGGTGCCGGTTTCGATCGGCCTGTTCAGGAAACTGGACATCAGGGAGGCGATGATTCCGAGATCCACCGCCGGTTCATCCAGTTTCACACCGCCGGCGACATTGATGAAGATATCGTGATTTCCCAGGTGCAGGCCGCACACCTTTTCCATCACGGCCGCAAGGAGCGATACCCGGTTGTGATCCACGCCGATGGTCGTCCTGCGGGGGATGCCGAAGGTGTTTTCGCTGACCAGTGACTGGATCTCCACCAGCAACGGCCGTGTCCCCTCCATGCTGGGGACTACCACCGACCCGGCCGCGCCCTTCGGCCGTTCCGAAAGGAAGAGGGCCGATGGGTTCGAGATCTCGACAAGGCCGCGGTCTCGCATCTCAAAGACACCGATTTCATTGGTGGGGCCGTACCGGTTCTTGACGGTGCGTATAATCCTGAAGGCGTGCCCTGAGTCACCCTCGAAATACAGCACCGTGTCCACCATGTGTTCCAGGACCCTCGGTCCGGCGATCGAGCCCTCCTTGGTCACGTGGCCGATCAGGAAGAGAGGGATCCCGGTCTTCTTTGCGGTGAGGATCAGCCTTCCCGATGCCTCCTTGATCTGGCTGACGCTTCCGGGGGCGGAGGTGAGTTCCGACGAGTACGCCGTCTGGATGGAGTCGATCACCACGATCCCGGGGTGCAGCTCCTCTATGTGCCGGAGGATGTTCTCGAGCGACACCTCGACGAGCACCATCAGGTTGTGTGACGAGGCCCCGATGCGCCCCCCCCGGAGTTTGATCTGGCGCGCCGACTCCTCTCCCGTCACGTAGAGGGCCACCAGCCCGTTTGTGGCGAGGTTCTGCATGATCTGCAGGAGGAGGGTGGATTTCCCGATGCCGGGATCGCCCCCGATCAGCACGGCGGAGCCCGCCACGACTCCTCCTCCGAGTACCCGATCTATCTCGGCGAAGCCCGTCCGGAGCCGGTCCTTTTCATCCGCCGTGATGGTGTCGATGGAGAGGGGAGCCTCATTGAACCATGTCTCCAGGGAGCCTTCGACCGGGGCAGCCCGCTCCTCTTCCTCGACAAACTGGTTCCACTCACCGCAGGAGGGGCACCTGCCGAGCCACTTTGCGGATTGATGACCGCAGTTCTGACAGAAGAAGGTCGTCTTGATCTTTTTCATGCCGATCCTCCGGGGGTGTTCGCTCTTCCCGTGCGACTGAGAAACTCTAACCAATTTAACCATTGTACGCAACTGAAAACCCCGGTCACCGGTGCATGTTTCTGCGATGCATCCGCCGCAGCCCCCGCACTTTGAAAATCCTGGGCACCTCACTTCTGGATGGACACGCATCGGCAATTCTGGTATGGACACAGTTTGCCGATACATGTGGAAGGGGTCTGTATGAACAATCCAAACTTCAGTTCCGGTCCCTGTGCCAAGAGACCGGGGTGGAACGTTGATGTATTGAAGGGCGCGGCCCTCGGCCGCTCCCATCGGAGCGCCCTTGGCAAGGAGAAGCTGGCACGTGCGATAACCGAGAGCAAACAGGTGCTCGGTGTACCGGACGAGTACCTCCTCGGGATCCTTCCCGGCTCCGACACCGGCGCCTTTGAAGGGGCCATGTGGTCGCTCCTGGGTCCCCGGAAGGTGACGGTGCTTGTCTGGGAGAGCTTCAGCAAGGAATGGGCGACGGACGTGGACAAACAGCTGCGGCTCAACCCCACCATCCTCGAGGCGGATTACGGGTACCTCCCCGATCTCAAGACCATCGACTGGTCTCATGACGTGATCTTTGTGGCCAACGGGACGACCAGCGGCGTCAGAATCCCCGGCTGGGATTGGATTCCTGACAACAGGGGAGGTCTGACCCTGTGCGATGCGACCAGTGCTGTCTTCGCCATGGAGATCGAATGGTCGAAGATCGATGTCCTGACGTATTCCTGGCAGAAGTGCCTGGGAGGAGAGGCGGCCCATGGGGTACTGGTTTTGAGCCCGCGGGCCGTGGAGAGACTGGAGACCTGTACCCCTCCGTGGCCCATGCCGAAGATATTCCGCCTGACAAAGGGAGGAAAACTCAACAGGGCCATATTCCAGGGAGATACGATCAACACCCCCTCCATGCTCTGCGTGGAGGATTACCTGGACGCCCTCACATGGGCCGGGAAAATCGGCCTGCGAGGTCTGATCGAGCGGAGCATGAGGAACCTGAAAGTAGTGGAGGAATGGGTCCGTCGAACGGATTGGATCGATTTTCTTGCCGCCTCTGAGGATATCCGATCCAACACATCCGTCTGCCTGAAGGTAACGGACGGCCGCTTTCAGGCTTTGTCCAGGGGGGACCAGGCGGCGTGGATCAAGGATGTTGTCGGCCGGTTGAGTGCCGAAGGCATCGCACATGACACAGTCTCGTACAAGGACGCCCCCCCCGGATTTCGCATATGGTGCGGTCCCACCGTGGCGGAGACGGATGTCAGGGCGGTCATCGCAGGCCTGGAGAAGGCGTGCCTGCGCAAGATGGAGGATCTGTGACCGGCGGGTCGTCCCGGTGACAATGGAAGAGAAAGGACGCGGCGATTCATGAAGAGGGTTCTGGTAAGCGATACGCTGGAGAAAGAAGGTATCGAAATATTCAAGAATACACCGGGCATAGAGGTCGATGTCAAGACCGGTCTAACCCCCGGCGTGATGAAGGATGTCATAAAAAACTATGACGGTCTGGCGATACGGAGCGCCACCAAGGTAACGGAAGAGATCATCAACGCGGCCGACAAGCTCAAGGTGATCGGAAGGGCCGGGATCGGGCTGGATAACGTGGCGGTCGATGCAGCAAGCAAGAAGGGAATCGTCGTCATGAATACCCCCGGCGGCAACACGATCACCACGGCGGAACACGCCATAGCGATGATGCTTTCCCTGGCCCGAAGGATTCCCCAGGCCACCGCTTCCACCAAGGCGGGCAAGTGGGAGAAAAAAAAGTTCATGGGTTCGGAAGTCTCCAACAAGACGCTGGGGGTCATCGGTATCGGCCGGGTGGGTACTATCGTGGCCAATCGGGCCCAGGGGCTGACCATGAACGTGCTGGCCTACGACCCCTTTATCTCGTATGAAGCGGCGGAAAAGATGGGGATCGTCCTGGCCCCGCTCGACGAGGTCCTCCGGAAGGCCGATTTCATCTCGGTACACACTCCCCTGACTGAGGACACACGGGGTCTGATCAACGCCGCTTCGTTCGCGAAGATGAAGGACGGCGTATTCATTATAAACTGCGCGCGGGGCGGGATCGTCGATGAAGACGATCTGTATGACGCCCTTCTCTCCGGAAAGGTCGCCGGTGCCGCCCTCGATGTCTTCGTCGATGAGCCGACCACGAACACGAAACTTCTCTCCCTGGAGAATATCATCTGCACGCCCCACCTGGGGGCGTCGACGGATGAGGCGCAGAGAAATGTCGCCATTGCCATCGCCCAGCAGATAGTGGATTATCTGACAAAGGGGGAGATAAAGAATGCCGTAAATTTCCCATCCGTCAGCGCGGAGACCCTTGCCCTGATAAAACCGTACCTGACCCTGGGGGAAAAGATCGGGGATTTTGTGGCACAGATCGTGGTCGGGGGGATCACAGAGGTTGCCATCGAGTACAGCGGTTCCATCCTCGATCATAATGTGGCTCCCGTCACCGTATCATTCCTCAAAGGGCTCCTCACGCCGGCCCTGAAGGAGAACGTCAACTATATCAACGCCCCGATTATAGCGCGGGAGCGCGGGATCGGTATCATAGAATCGAAGAGCAGCGAGATGAAGGACTACAAGAATATGATCTCCGTCACCGTGAAAACGGATCGGGAAGCCGCATTCGCGGCGGGGGCCATATTCGGGCGGGAGGACCTGCGGATCGTCAGGATCAATCAGTTCGTGCTGGATGTCATCCCCGAGGGATCTATGCTGATGCTGTACAACCATGACAGGCCCGGCGTCATCGGCAACATAGCCACCACCCTGGGGAACGATAGCGTCAACATCGCACGGCTCCACCTCAGCAGAGAGCAGGTGGATGGGAAGGCCCTGGTCGTGCTGAGCACGGATACCCCCATCTCGAAAGAAACCATGGCGCGGCTGAGGGGGCTGCCCAATATCATATCCGTTATCGGGATAGAGATGTAGCCTGGAGGCTGCACGGCGGAGACGGAGGATCATGGCACAGGCAATCGTAGTCGGTACTCAGTGGGGAGACGAGGGAAAGGGGAAGATCGTTGATCTCTTCGCACGTGAGGCGGATGCCATCGTCCGCTTCCAGGGGGGAAACAACGCGGGGCATACCCTGGTGGTCGAAGGACGGCAGACCATCCTCCATCTGGTACCCTCGGGGATTCTCCACGACCACAAGATCTGTATCCTCGGAAACGGGATGGTGATCGATCCCGAGGTGTTGCTCCGTGAGATTGATGAGTTGCACGAACGGAATCTGTTTCCCCCCGATACCAGGCTGTACGTCAGCCATAACGCCCACATCATCATGCCGTATCATAAGAGTCTGGACCGAGCCCGTGAAATGAAGAGGGGACGGGCAAAGATCGGCACAACGGGGCGAGGGATCGGCCCCGCTTACGAGGACAAGATCGCGCGCACCGGTATTCGGGTGTGCGACCTCCTCGACGGCGAGACGTTCGGTGAGATGCTGCGCGCGAATGTCGAGGAGAAAAACTTCTATCTGACACAGTTTCACAACGACAGTCCCGTGGAGCACGCCGCCATATTCGATGAGTATTCCGGATATGCCGGCCGTCTCAGACAGTATGCGGCAGACACCTCCCTCATACTCGACCGGGAGATCAAGAAGGGCAAGGATGTCCTTTTCGAGGGGGCACAGGGATGCCATCTCGATATCGATCATGGCACGTACCCCTTTGTGACATCCTCCAATACGGCGGCGGGGAGTGCCTGCTGCGGTGCCGGGATCGGCCCCACACGGATAGATGCCGTCGTGGGTATCTGCAAGGCGTATACAACCCGGGTCGGGGAGGGACCGTTCATCACGGAGCTGACGGGAGACCTGGGCGAACGGCTTCAGCAGGTGGGGTGCGAGTTCGGCGCGACAACAGGGAGAAAACGCCGGTGCGGGTGGCTCGACATGGTCCTCGTCAGACAGTCGGTCAGGGTCTCGGGGATCACCGGGCTGGCACTGACGAAACTGGACGTTCTCACGGGAATCGATCCGATCAAGGTATGTGTCGCGTATCGGACCGGGAGTGAAGAATTTTCAGAATCTGTTCCCCCCGATACAAAGGTGCTCGGACGATGCAGCCCCGTCTATGAAGAGATGGAGGGATGGACTGAGGATATCAGCGGGGCGAAGACCATGGACGATCTACCCTCCCGTGCGAAGCGGTATATCGAGCGACTGGAGGAATTGGCTGGCGTGCCGATGTATCTCGTCTCCGTAGGACCGGGGAGGGAAGAGACCATCCTGCTGGAGAGCCCGTTCCATCGATGAGGCTCAATCCGTATAAGCGGGGGCTTGCACAGACCGAACGAATCACGGCCGACGTATGGACAGAGAGGGCACCGGCCCGCAGCCTTTGCGGTGCCGGGAGATGATGCAGGAGGGCGGTTCTTATCAAAGGTACGGTGCTGGATCCACGACAGCTTGTTCTCCGGTGCGTCAATGCCGCCCTGGAGAGGAAAGCGGAAGACCTTGTCATCCTCAGCGTGAAGGATCTCTCCTCCTTTGCCGACTATTTTGTGATATGCAGCGGAAATTCGGATCGACAGATACGGGCGCTTGCCGATCATATCGGGCACACGCTGAAAAAGACGGGCATATCCCCCCTGGGAATCGAAGGGGAGCGCTCCGGAAGCTGGATACTGATGGATTACGGCGATGTGATCCTGCATATATTCTACAAGCCCGTGAGAGAGTTCTATGACATCGAGGGCCTGTGGTCGGATGCGCCGAAGATGACAATCGCAGAATCCGTGCGGGAGATGACCGTTCTCGATGATGATATGTGAAGCGACAGAAGTGATATCGGGCCTTGGCGACCTCCTGTTTCCGCCGACCTGTCCGACGTGCGGGGTCGTTTTAGTAAGGCTCGGGGAAGGCCCCTTCTGCCCCGACTGCGTGTCAGCGGTTCGTCTGACGAAATCTCCCCTGTGTCCCACCTGCGGGATGCCCTTTCCGACGGCATCCGGTGAGGATCATCTGTGCGAGGAGTGCATTCTGTCGCCGCCTCCCTTTACGGTGGCCAGGTCATGGGGACGATATGAGGGGGTTCTCCTCGACGCCATCCACCTGTTCAAGTACCGCGGCTATATATCGGTGGGGGAGGCCCTGGGACGGATGATGGCGCAGGCCTCGTACGGTTCTCTGGCGATAGAACGGTATTCTCTGACCATCCCCGTTCCGCTCCACCCGAGAAGGTTGAGGCGGCGGGGTTTTAACCAGTCGCTGATCCTCGCGAGGGAGGTGTCGCGGCGGCATTCCGTTCCTCTCGACTTCTCTGTCCTGAGGCGCACGGTTCACACCGAGGCGCAGGTCGCTCTCTCGGGGAAAGAGCGACAGGCAAACGTACGGGGAGTCTTTGAAGTGAAAGACCGCAGCAGGGTACGGGGACGCAGGGTGCTGGTGATAGACGATGTCTACACTACCGGGAGTACGGTCATGGAGTGTGCGAGGGTGCTGATCAAGAGCGGTGCCCGAGAAGTGGCGGTGCTGACGCTGGCAAGGGCCTGAAGGACCGGGTTCACAGGGAGAGGTGCGTATGAACAAGATACTGTCCAGGGACGATCTGAAAGAGCGAGTCGTGGCGCTCAAAGGGAGAGGGAAGCGGATCGTCTTCACCAACGGCTGTTTTGATATCCTCCACATCGGGCACGTCAAATATCTCGAACAGGCGAAAGGCCTGGGCGATATCCTGATCCTCGGCCTCAACAGCGATGCATCGATACGATCCATCAAGGGGCCGCCCCGGCCCATCGTACCCCAGGATGAACGAGCGTACATCATGGCATCTCTCGAGATGATCGACTATGTGACCATCTTTGATGAAGACACCCCTCTCGCGCTCATCGAGTATATCGAGCCGGACATCCTGGTAAAAGGAGGGGACTGGGATCAGGGGGCCGTTGTCGGACGCGCATCGATCGAGCAGCGGGGCGGCAGGGTTGTCATCATTCCTCAGTTTGAGGAAACCGCAACCCGGCACCCTGCCTCGACCACCGGGATAATCGAAAGGATCATGAATGCTTACAAAAAGGAGGCGTGATTTTTCTTTACAAACAGGGCTTCATTGTATATAGGGGTTCATTCAATTTAAAAAAGGTGGGGATAGACGTCACATGAAACCGGAGCAGCTTGAATATTTCAGGAACCTTTTCACGCAGAAAATCGAAGAGTTATTGGGCGAGGCCGGTAAGACCGTTTCCGAGATGACGGGTGGAACGGAGAGTTTCCCCGATGTAACAGACAGGGCGTCCCAGGAATCCGACAGGAACTTCGAGCTGCGGATCAGGGACAGGGAACGGAAGCTGGCAAAGAAGATGCGAGAAGCACTCCAGCGCATTGAAGACGGCACCTTTGGGATCTGCGAGGTATGCGGAAAAAAGATATCCGAAAAGAGATTGATGGCACGTCCGGTCACCACCCTCTGTATCGAATGCAAGACCAAGCAGGAGGAACAGGAAAAACAGAGGGGTGAGTAGTCCCTCCACACGACCCCGTTGCTCCGATGACACCAGCCCCGTATCCGTGGCAACACCATGCCGCTGAGTTACGCCCATAAGCTCCACAGAACAGTGCCGCCCAGGCTCGATCCCATGTCAACGATAAGAAACCCGGTATTCCATATCATTGGTGCGCTGATCGTATTGCTGTGCCTCAGCTCCGCGGGAGACGCCTATGTCGGCTCCGCCGAACGGGTGCTGGAACCCTTACTGAAGGCATATCACGGGGTCCGGACGGCAAAGATCATCATGGAGACCACGGTATATGATCCCCCATCCGGCGAGACGGAAGTCGAGGAACTCCTCGTGATCGCGGAGGGTGGGCGTTTCAGGGCCGAACGGACATTTCCGCGAGGGAACGACACCCTCATCCAGGGCGGACGAAAGGCCTTCGCTATGGGAGTTGAAGAATCAGACGCCGGTGCCCGCAGGATCGACACCGTCTTCCCTACCGTATTTTTTCAGAAGTCCGTCCCTGATCTGTTGAACGCCCTCAATTTCCTGGGCGTGGATACCCAGACAGTCGGTATCGACCGGATAGACCGGAAGGGGGTCATCGTCATAGGCAAGAGATCTGATGAGGCACCGGGAAGCCGGGTATGGATCGAGCGGGAAAGAAGCCTTCCCCTGCGGTTCGTCGGAGTAGGGGTATCCGGTGGGGAAACCGTCGTCCTGAAGGCCGAATACACGGAGTATCGCCAGGTGGACAAGGATGTGTGGCTCCCGGGAAAGATAGCGTATTACCGAAATGATACCCTGTGGGTCGTCAGTATCATCCAGAGCGTCTCCCTCAACGAATCGCTGCCCGATGCCCTCTTCCGGTTTCCACAGGAGGGGGAGACCGGCATCCCTGTAACGGACTTTCTCAACATCAAGGAATAACAACGTGTTTGTCAATGTAGCGGTCAGCATCCCATCGGCGGGGCCCTTTACCTACGGCGTGCCGGACGGCATGGAAGGCCGGATGTCCGTCGGGCAACAGGTCCTCGTGCCCCTCGGGCGGAGGAATGTGACCGGCTATATCGTGGAATTGATACCGGAAACGGATATACCGTCCGTCAAATCTATCATCGACCTGCTGGACAGTGAACCCCTCTTTGACGCGCAGGATCTGGCATTCTACCGATGGATATCGAAGTACTATCTGTATCCGCTGGGGCAGACCCTCAAGGCGGCTCTTCCGGCCGGGATAGACGTAGCAAGCAGCCGGTGGGTCCGCCTGTCGGATGACCGGCAGGGAGACGATAACTCCCTGTCCGTTGAACAGCGGGCGGTTCTGGATATCCTGGCCGATCACCCCCATGGACTGTCGCTCACCAGGCTTCAGAAGATCACCGGGGGTAAGGGGCTCACCCATGCCCTCCAAGGGCTGCAAGACCTGCACCGCATCACCGTGGGGGACCGAATCGGCAGGGCAGCGGTAACGAAAAAACAGGAAACGCGGGTGGCACTGCGATCTCCCCTCCCTCCGGACATCAGATTGACGGAGAAACAAAGGGCAGTCTGCGTGTTCCTGGAACGCCACGGGGAGACGGATATGGCCCGGCTCCGGTCGGAATTCAGGAATGTCCGGGCCACGATACGGAGGATGGAAGAGAGGGGCCTGCTTGATATGGCCGCGCACGAGGTCTACCGAAGCCCGTCCCCCTCCCCCCGCATCGGAGCGGGGGCAGCAGGCATACGGCTGAACAGGGAACAGGAAACGGCGCTCGAGGAGATAACACGGGGGATCGCCTCCTGTCGTTACTGTCCGTTTCTCCTCCATGGCGTCACCGGCAGCGGCAAGACGGAGGTATACCTCAAGGCGATAGAAGAAGCCCTCCTGCTGGGCGGAAGCGCCATCTATCTCGTTCCGGAGATCACCCTGACACCGCAGCTGATGAGCAGGGTACGGGACCGGTTTGACGGCGGTATGATCGCCGTTCTGCACAGCGGCATCGGACCGGGCGCTCGGTATGATGAATGGCGCAGGATTCGGAGGGGTGAAGCCAGGATCGTCGTAGGGGCGCGGTCGGCCATATTCGCCCCGGTGCGGGATCTGCGACTGATCATCGTTGACGAGGAGCACGATACCTCATACAAGCAGGAAGAGTATCTGCCGTATAACGCACGTGACCTGGCGATCGTGCGGGCGAAACAGCGATCGGCCACGGCGATTCTCGGCTCGGCGACCCCGGCCGTCCAGACGTACTTCAACACGGAAAAGAGAGATTTCAAGCTCCTCGAGCTGACCCGGCGCGTGGCCGGGAGGGATCTCCCCCGCGTTGATATCATCGACATGAAGAAAGAGAGAGGACGAACCCCCCCCCTCTTCTCCCGATCCCTGATAGACGCCGTCGGGGAGACCCTCGATGCCGGCAATCAGGCTCTGCTCTTCCTCAACAGACGGGGATTTCATACCTTTCTCTGCTGTCTCGACTGCGGCTACGTATTCACCTGTCTCAACTGCTCCGTCTCCTTGACGCATCATCGGAACGACGGATTCCTGCGATGCCACTACTGCGACTTCCGCGTCAAGGCCCCTCCGATCTGTCCAGCGTGCGGAGGTTCCCGGATACGGAACTACGGGATAGGGACCGAACGGGTCGAGGAAGAAATCGTGAGGCTGTTCCCCGGTACACGGGTGCGCAGGATGGACAGCGACTCCACCTCAAAACGGGGGGAATACGCGCGTATCCTCACCGCCCTCGACAGGGGCGAGATCGATATCCTGGTGGGGACGCAGATGATCACGAAGGGGCATGACTTCCCGGGCGTCACACTGGTCGGGGTGGTATCGGCGGATACCTCTCTGAATATCCCCGACTTCAGGGCTGCGGAGAAGACCTTTCAGCTCTTGACCCAGGTCTCGGGGCGGGGGGGGCGGGGCGATGCTCCGGGGCGGGTGCTCATCCAGACCGTGAACCCGGAGAACAGCGCCATACAGCAGGCCCGGCGACACGATTATATCGGTTTCTATCAGGAGGAGATTACGATGCGCCGGGAGCTCGGCTACCCACCCTTCGGCCGCATGGTCAATCTCATCATATCGTCGACAAACAAAGCCACGGCGCTCGCCTGTGTCAAGAAACTGCATGTCGTTGCCAGGGATCTTGCGCGGGAGGCCGGAGGAGGTATCTCCGTCCTGGGACCCGCGGAGGCCCCACTTTCCAAGGTCAAGGGGAGATACCGGTGGCAGCTGCTCCTCAAGGGGGCGGAGGCCCCGGCGCTGCACTCTCTGGCCTCACAGATCGTGGCGCAGGGCAGTGGTCAGGGCCTGCGTATCAAGGTGGACGTCGACCCGGTCAATTTCATGTAGTACCTTCAGGCTTCGTCCGCCCCCACTCCGCATCACGCAGCTCGACACGCTTGATCTTTCCGCTGACCGTCTTGGGCAGTTCCGTCACGAACTGGATCTTCCGGGGGTATTTGTACGGGGCCGTGGCGCCCTTCACATGTTCTTGGAGCTCCGTGACAAGGTCATCGCTCCCGGTGAATCCCGGGGCGAGGACGACGAAGGCCTTGACGATCTCCCCGCGCGTCGGGTCCGGGCTTGAGACGACCGCCGATTCCGCCACAGCGGGGTGCTCGATCAGGGCGCTCTCCACCTCGAAGGGGCCGATACGGTATCCCGATGTGAGGATGACGTCGTCCGCCCTTCCCACGAACCAGAAATACCCGTCTGTATCGACGTAGGCCCGGTCGCCGGTAAGGTACCAGTCCCCCCGGTATGAGGCCGCCGTCTTTTCGGGATCTTGCCAGTATTCCTTGAAGAGGCCGAGGGGGCGCTCAGGGTTCACCCTGACGGCGATATCCCCCTCGACATTTGGGGGGAGGACATTTCCCCCCTCGTCGATGACCTGGAGGTCGAACCCGGGAGTCCTCTTTCCCATGGAACCGAATCGCGGTTCGAGGCACGCGAAGCTGGCGCAGAGACAGACCGTTTCCGTCTGGCCGTACCCGTCTCGAATGGTTATCCCCGTCGCCTTCTTCCAGGCGTCGATAATCTCCGCGTTGAGTGGCTCTCCGGCGCCGACGCAGTGACGCAGCGTCGGGAACTTCCGGCCGCTCAGATCCTGGAGCACCAGCATCCGGTAGAGGGTGGGGGCGCCGCACATGGTGGTGATGGGGTATCGCTGGAGACAGGAAAGCGTGGTGGCCGGGTCGATACGGTCCGCCGTATGGACGAAGACGGCGGCTCCGCAGTACCACGGGCCGAAGTAACTGCTCCACGCGGCCTTCGCCCACCCCGTGTCGCTGATGTTCCAGTGGAGATCATCGGGTGTCAGATCGAGCCAGTACCTCCCCGTTACCTGGTGCCCGAGGGGGTACGACGTGTGCGTATGGAGCGTCATCTTCGGGTACCCGGTCGTCCCGGAGGTGAAATAGACGATGGCCCCTTCGTCTCTCTTCGTATCGACCGTTTCGAATGTCTCCGGGGCGTCGCGCAGTGCCTCGTCGTATGTGATCCAGCCATCCCTCGCCTCTCCCACGATCAGTTTTGTTTTGAGTGTGGGACACCGGTTCTGGATCTTTTCGAGCTTCGGCGCATTGGCGGTATCCGTGATGAAGCAGGTGGCCTCCGCCGCATTGATCCTGTATTCGAGGTCTTTAGCGGTGAGCTGGGTGGTGCCGGGCGTTATGATGACCCCCATGCGGATACAGGCGGTGAATATCTCCCACCAGGCGGGATTGCGGTTCAGGATGACCACCGCCACATCCCCCCGTGTAATCCCCTGACGGGTCAGGACGTTGGCAAGCCTTCTGGACGCCCTGCTGACATCGAGGAAGGTCCTCTTCGATTCGCCGCCGTCGCCCGTGATACACCACATGGCCAGTTTTTCCGGATCTTCGGCCCACCGATCCACCACATCCCGCGCGAAATTGAACCGTTCGGGGACCTCCCATGCGAACGAGGCATACTCTTTTTCATAATCGGTCATGTTTCGTGCCATGCGCAGCGCCTCCCTCTCAATATACTTTGCAGCACCATATTTTCAAATCAAATATAGTAACGGGGGATGCCTGTCAAGAAAAATCCGCGATATGCCTCGATGGAGGGGCACAGGGCCCGGGCCAAATCGGGGAAGAGATGTGTAAACGGCCTGACACGGGGCAAGACCCCTATCCGATGATGATATCGTCGAGCGGGCGCTTCGGCACGTGATGGACGCCCCTGTCGTCTCTCCAGTAGTTCACATTACCGGAAGGCCCGACCTCCTCAACCACCACCTCTTCCTTCGGCCTGCCGAGGGCCACGACGAGCGCTATATCGAACTCTTCGGGGATTGCAAGCTTCTCCCGGAGTTTCTCGCGCTGTACGGAGGCGATCATGCACCCGGCAAGCCCCTGTTCCGCCGCGCCGAGGAGGATGCTCTGTGCCGCTATCCCGACGTCACACTTGAGATAGGGATTGCTCAACCTCGTGTCCTCCAGCATGATGATATATGCCGACGGCCGCTCTCCCTCGGAAGGTCCCGGCCAATCCTTCAGGGCGGCGGCCCATGCGAGGGTTGAAAAGATATCGGCGTTTCTGGCCGGCTCACAGGAGAGCATGTATTTCAATGGCTGCTGATTTCCCGCTGACGCGCTCAATCTGGCGAGATCGACCAGTCCCCTCAGGGTATCACGGGTCATGGGAACATCCTGGTGGAAACGACGGCAGGTCCTGTTCTTTGCTACCAGATCCTTTATCATGGGTCTTTCCTTTCGTTGTTGTTCTCCGGCTGCCTGCCGGGTAAAACCTGAAAAGGCGTGCTTAATGATAAATCATAACAGGGATAAGCTCAAGGGAGTTTAACTCTCCCCGGTCCGTGCCATCGCTCGTGACCTGCTCCGGCCCGCGAGGGGAAATCGGGCACGGTTGGCTTTGAATATCCTTTGACTAACGGTAAAGATCATGGCACAAAACAGATCATGGATATCCCGGTGCGTATAGGGAAGATCATCTGGACCGGATTCTGGGCCGGTCTCGCCACGCTTCTCGTATTTGTCCCGATCGTGGCGGCCGCCTCGTTGAGCTCCACGGGGAACATGGCCTTTACAATCTCACGGGCGTGGGCGTGGATCATGCTGAAGGTGACGGGAGTGCGCCCCGAGATCAGAGGGCGGGAGAAGATCCGGCCGGGGCATTCGTATATCATCATATCAAACCACCAGTCGCATTTCGACATTCTCGCCCTCGTCATACGGCTCGGGATCCAGTTTCGCTGGATCATCAAAGAAGAGTTGCGTGCCGTACCCCTCTTCGGATTCGCTCTTTACAAGTCAAAAAATATCTTTATAGACCGGACCGATCGGGACAAGGCCATGCAGAGCATCCACGACGGCGTGCAACGACTCCCCTCCGGCGTCAGCGTCCTCTTCTTCGCCGAGGGGACGAGATCTCCGGACGGGGCGATTCATCCGTTCAAAAAGGGGGGATTTGCCACGGCCGTGGAGAGCGGCCTCCCGATCCTCCCGGTGACGGTGAACGGGAGCAGAAGGGTCCTCCCGAAGGGGGCCCTGGCCTTCACACGGGGCCCCATCGAGGTGGTTGTGGGCGATCCTATCGATACCCGCGGCTATACGCATGACGCCCTCGAAGAGCTGATGGTCGTCACCCGGGACACGATCATCGCCAATTTTAATCCCCACTATCCCGAAAGAGGTGGGACATGAAACCGTCAACGAAGGCGGCCCTTCTGTCGGGCCTCGTGTTCCCGGGAACGGGACAAGTCTACCTGAAACGTCTCCGGCGGGGAATCATCATAATCATGTGTGTCGCTTCAGGCATAGGCGTCATCGTCTGGGCGGCCGTGGTAAAGGCCCTTGCCATTCTCGATCAGATGGAACATCATGCGGGGCGGGTCGATATGGAAACCGTATCGAGACTTGCCCGGACCACCGCAGCGGGAGCGGTTCCCCATTCCGATCTCGTACTGCTTTTCATTGTCTGCTGCTGGCTCTTCTCCATCGTGGACGCCTACCGGATAGGCAGGCGGGAGGAGCGGCCGGGGGACTGCAGGGGAGTGTGAAGGAGAGCATGTCATGGCCGAGATAGAAAAGTACGCCTACAAGATCGCGAAGAAGATACGGATCAGGATCCCGGACATACCCGGCGCGCTGGGGAAGGTGGCGACGGAACTGGGAAGGCACGGAGCCGTCCTGGGAGATATCACCAAGGTGCACCTGACCTCCCATTATATCATACGCGACGTCATCATCTTCTTCGATGATGAGAGGCAGTTTGCGGACACCATCACAGGTCTGGAAGAACTGAAAGGGTATAAGGTCATCTCCATCGAAGATGAGGCCCTGCGGGTCCACCGGGGCGGGAAGATCGCCGTCACGCCGACGGTCCGGGTGGAGACGCTGAGCGATCTGCGGATGATCTACACCCCGGGGGTGGCCCAGGTGTGCAACTACATCATTCAACACCCCGAGGCGGCACGGGAATATACGTCCATCGGCAACTCGGTGTGTATCGCCACCAACGGCTCCGCCATCCTGGGCCTCGGCGATATCGGCGTCCGTGCAGGGATGCCCGTCATGGAGGGAAAATCCGTCATCCTCCACAAGATGGCCGGGGTCAGCTGCGTCCCCCTCCTGATAGACAGTAACGATCCCGGGAAGATCGTCGACACCCTGGAGGCGGTGTCAAAGACGTTCAGTGTTATCATGATCGAGGATATCAAGGCGCCCCTCTGTTTCGAGGTAGAGGGGAGATTGCAGGAGCGTATCGGGATCCCGGTCTTCCACGATGATCAGCATGGGACGGCGACGGTGATCCTCGCCGCTCTTCTGAATGCCCTGAGGGTTACTGGCAGGCAGAAAGGACGCGTCAAGATCGTCATCAGCGGCGCCGGGGCGGCGGGAATGGCCACCGCCAGGATGCTTCTGGAGTATGGTTTTCGGCACGTCACCATCTGCGACAGAGAGGGTGCTGTCTGGCGGGGGAGACCGACTCGCATGAATGCGCATAAGGATGCGATCGCCGAGATCACTAACGCAAACCAGGAAAAGGGGCTGCTGCGCGAGATTATCAGGGGAAAGGATGTCTTCATCGGCGTCTCGGCATCGAACCTGGTCTCGCGGGATATGGTGCGAAGCATGAAAAAACACCCCATCATCTTTGCCCTTGCAAACCCTTTTCCCGAGATACGCCCCGCCGATGCCCTGGAGGCGGGGGCGGGGGTGGCACTGGACGGCAGGACGGTCAACAATTCTCTGGTCTTTCCGGGGATCATCCGGGGGACGCTCGATGCCGGCGCCGCACGGATCACCTACCCCATGAAATTCAAGGCCGCGAAGGCCCTCGCCTCCCTTGCGGGGAAGCACGACGTGGTCCCCGATTTCATGAACCCCCTGGTGCACAGAAAGGTCGCCGAGGCGGTAAGGAAGGCGGCGGGGGGCGCCGCGAGAGAGTTGTTCCCCGGTACGTGAAGGAAACCCCGTGCGCGTGCCGACCGGGCGTTCGACACACCTCAGAAGTCTTTCCCCCTGAGCCGCGCGTAGTAACTTGCCGATGTATAGATCGGAGCGAGGGGGTTGTGTCCCGAAACCCGATCCTTGACCGCCAGAACGGTGACCGGCGCATCGGCGTATCGAAAGAAGAGGGAATCGTGGCCCACGCAGAGGCCGAGGGCGATATTGAAATGGGTCCCCGCGTCGTTCAGAACCCGTGCCTGGAGTATGGGATTGCACATCGATTCATAGCGACCGATCCGGATCTTCTCGGATTCATGGATGCCGATCTCCTCTTTCGGAATGGAGCCGACCTTGCATATTACCGATACGACCTCGAATCCCTGGGCCTCCAGTATCTGCACCACGAGAGAGGCCTCCCGTGCCAGACCATCACAATAGGCGAGCCCGAGACGGGTATAGCCCATTTTGCGCGCGAATTCACAGGTCTCCTGGATACGGGACTTGGTAGGGTGCAGGCGGAACGGTTTTCGATCTCTGTCAGCGTAACACTCCCCCTCCTGTATGCAGGCCTGCCGAGCGAACTCCCCGATTTCCTCTTTGTGGTATTCCTTCCGGCTCTCCTCGATAAGCTCCCCCTTATGCACAGTGGGACATCCCTTGATCCCCTTTCCTGTGGGGTTGAGACAGCTCTTCTCGCGGGCGCGCAGGGTGCAATCCGCACAGCGGGCTTGGGGTTCTTTCTTCATGGATGATACGGCCCCCTTCCTCTTGTTCCGCACAGATTACATAAATTTCACCGGTACTGCAATGGCGTCACCGAATGAGGGGTATTATTAGTCGATTGACAATCCTCTCGGTATCCAGTATCTCTACAGCATTGGAATATGCCGGTTCAACGTGAGGGCTTTGTGCGTGTGCCCCATATGGGTTGATTGTTGCAACAAAAGGAGATGGAACGATGATAAAAACGGTCGAACAGTATCTGGAAAGTTTGAACGACGGCAGGGAGGTATGGTGCCTGGGAGAGCGGGTCGCCGATGTCAGGACCCACCCGACAATCAGCACTATCATCAGGATGGCCAGTATGGACTACGTCCTGCCGAATCATCCCGATTACCGGGATCTCTTTGTGACGCAGGATGAGGATGGCGAAGATATCAATTTTCTTCTCACATCCCCCAAGACGTCGGAAGACATGCTCCGGAGACGGGCATGCTATACCGTCGGGATCCGGTCGGGCGGCGGGGTGATCGTGCACTGCATGGGTGCCGATGCGCTGGCCGCCTTCAGCGTGGCCGCCCAGGTGATGGATGCGAAGCTGGGGACGGGGTATACGGAGCGCGTCGAACAATACCGCAGATACCTGCAGAAGAACGATCTGGCCATCACCGGCGCCATTACCGATGTCAAGGGCGATCGAAGTCTTCATCCCTCACAGCAGAAACAGCATCAGGATTTCTACCTGAGGATCGTGGATCGGCGGAAGGACGGGATCGTCGTCCGGGGGGCCAAGGTGCACATCAGCGCCTCCCCCTGCGCCAACGAGCTCCTCTGCCTCCCCTGCCGGACCCATGGCGAGGCGGACAAGGAGTATGCCCTGGGCTTTGCCGTGCCCGTCAATGCGCCGGGTGTGAAGCTCCTGGGGGTGGAACCGAATGTCCGCCTGTACGCCGAGGAATGCGAATTCGACTACCCCAGTTCGGACCACATGCAGCCGTCGGAATCCCTGATCATCTTCGATGACGTTTTCGTGCCATGGGAGAGGGTCTTCATGTGCGGCGAGTGGCAGTATTCCCAGGTCCTCGCCTATGCCTTTGCCAGCTATCACCGCCTTTTCGGCACCTGCAAGATGACGGGAACCCTGGAGACCATGACCGGTGCGGCGAGCCTGATCGCCGAGTATAATGGTGTCCGCAATGTCCCGCACGTCCGCAAAAAACTGGCCTGGATGGCCTATATTACCGAAACGGTGCAGATGCTGGGGAAACAGGCCTGCCTCGAACCGATGACCGAATTCGGTATGGATGTGATGATGCCCAACCGGATGGCCATCAATGCGTCGAAGTTCACCTATGCGAGCAACTTCCACCAGATGGTCCAGCACATGCAGGACATCGGCGGGGGACTCACCACCACCGTGCCGGCCTTCCGCGACTGGAAGAATCCGGAGATACGGCCTTTCATCGAGAAGTATCTTGCGGCGAAGGACGGAGTGCCCACGGAGGAGAGGATCCGCATACTGCGCCTTATCAAGGACTTGACGGGGAATCATTGGGAGGTCGACACTATTCACGGAGAAGGATCCATGGCCGCCCAGGAGATGTTCCTGTACGGGAGCGCCGACTGGAATAAATTCCATGCAGCGGCAAGACGGGCCGCCCACATCGACGGGTGGCAGGACGATCCCGTCTACGGCGCACTCCCCCTTCGGAAGGATTATGTGAGGATGCCCGCTATCGACGAATCGTACGAGAGCATCGCGCCGACGGCAAAGAACTAATCATCGACACACACCCGGGGGAGGAGTCCCCCGGGTGTGTGTCTGTCTGATTGCTCAGTGAATGGAGGGAATGGGCATCTGCCCGGCGTAGACGACGACGTACCGAAGGAAGAAACTGCCCACAAGGACGGACACCGTCACTATCCCTGACAGCCACGGATTGTGTTCCCGGAGGGCCACCTGCCGGATGAAATGGGGGACCAGTTCGTAGAGCTCCAGGCAGAGCGGGAGGATGAGCCCCACCGCCACCACCAGTCCCCAGAAGAGGAAGGTGTAAGGCCCGCCCATGATCAGATGCGCGGCCCCCACGGCGCTGTGCGGGGAGACGTAAAGACCGAAGATAAAGAGCATGATGCTGATGATCATCAGAACGACCAGGACAAAATCGATCGCGTGGATCACGAACTTGTTGGTCTCTATCTGCTCCCGGCTCATGCCCCTGAACCCCATCACGCCGCAGCCGATGAAACAGATCGAGGCCGTCCCCGTCTTCAGGGCGGAGACCAGGAAGAGCATGGGGAGCATGGGATTGTTCCAGAACGGCCTGGCAACGAGGGCGCCAAGGAGGACCCCCGTGTAGATCCCCACCAGGAGAGAAACCGGGATGCCGATCAGCCCGATCCACGCCCGCAGGGCGCGGAGGTTTTTGCGGTGGAGTTTGGCTAGAAGCCGGCTTGCCTCCATCCGGGGGGAAAGCTTCTCTCCCCCCCAGCGCCGGGCCGCAGCCTTTACGAGATCCACCAGGTCCCAGCGGTCGGGGAGCCAGAGGTAGAAATAGAGAAAGCTCAGGATGGAAAATATCATGAGCAGCCACGCGCCGAGCGACATGACGGAGTACCCCTGAAAGGTCACCAGCAGTTTCCAGAAGGTGGAAGGCCGTTCCAGGTCGTAGATGAGCAGGAGGATGCCCAGAATCAGAGGAAAGGGTGCGATGTACGCCCCGATACGGGTGATATCCTCATATTTCTTCTCGCCCAGGAAATAGGCGAGGGCCGAGATGGCAAAGGCCCCGGCGCTGACGCCGGCGACAAAGAGGTACACCGCTATCATCCAGTTCCAGAAGACGAAAATCGTTCCTTCCATAGTATGCTCCTCCGGTTGCCTGTCGCGCTTCGTTGCCCTGCTATCCGTGAGCGGGCGGTAGACACAGGAACATGGAAATCGTGATCCGCCGACGGCGAATCAGGCCTAGCTTCACCCGCCCCCTGTCGCGGGCTTGAAGTTCGGATCAACCTTCCCGAGCGATTCATCCCGGAAAAAGGCCGGGGTGTCCTTCGCGTAGGCCAGTTCCAGGGGGGCATCCCGCTCATCCGTCCCCGATGCGACATCCCAGAGCTCGTCCTGGTTGCCGAGTCGCTGCCCCTGCGGTGCCTCCGCCCGTTTGCAACCGGCGGCGAAGGACACGATGCCGCCGGCCAGGGCCGCCAGCCCGTATTCAATGAATTGTCGTCTGTCCATGGCTATCCTTTGTATGATTCTGCTCGTTCCTGACAAAGATATCAATCAGTTCGACCGCTCTCCGGTAAAACGGTTTTGCCCGGGCCCGCTCCATCTCCTCCCTGAGATTCGGGATCCAGTCGAGGTGGTCGGCAATGAAACGCCGGCTCTGTTCAGGAGTCCCCCCGCGATAGAGAAAGGCGAGAAACTCGAGCTCCAGGATCAGGTGATCGGGGGTGCTGCGGAAGACCTCCGGAACCTCGAGAGAGGCTTCCCGGTACACATCCAGGAGATGGACGGCGGGATCTCCCATAACGAGCCCCGTCGATTCGGCGAACACCATCCCGCATCCCTTGTCCTGCGTCCAGGGCTTGTACGTCGATTCCACCAGCGAGACGACGTTCCCCCCGTATCGGTTGAAGAGACGGTCATGCTCCTTTTTGAGGGCGGGTGCCGACCGCTTCATTCCCCGTTTTCCGAAGAGCGCCGTCAGAACCTGCGGGCTTTCTCCCCATCCGGCAAGGGCCCCGGCAAGAAAGGATCGCAGCCCCGGCTGCTCCAGATCAGCCAGCAGATCCTCGTCCGGCGGCGCCAGGAGCGACGCGGCGATGGTGCAGAAGGTCTCTTTCTCATGCGCGGTCATCATACTCAGGCCTTCAGGTAGTAGATACGGGGTTTGGTATTCAGTGATTCCTTGAAGATCTGCAGGCGGTGCCGGTTTTTGGCGACATACCGGGACACCTCGCTCGCGGGGTCGTCCAGGTCGCCGAAGATGCGCACCCCGGTCATGCAGGTCGTGACACAGGCCGGCGTGCCCCCCTCTTCCACGAATTCGATGCAGAAGCGGCACTTCTCCACAAACCCTTTTTCATTGATGATACGGACATGATAGGGGCAGGCGGCGATGCAGTATTTGCACCCGATACAGTCTGTGGGGTTGACCAGGACGATCCCGTCTTCCCGTTTATACGATGCCCCCGTGGGGCAGACCGCCACGCAGGGGGGGTTGTCGCAGTGCTGGCACTGTATCGGTTGAAACTCCCGCTGGACGACCGGAAACGTCCCGTATTCCCGCTCCTCAAGAAAGTTGTAAGCGGCGGTCGATGTCAGGTGGTTCTGGTTCTGACAGGCCACGCGGCAGGCGTGGCAGCCGACACATTTCGTTTCGTCAATGACCATTCCGTATCGCGGCATAGGGTTCCCTCTCAGGCCTTTTTCACGGTGACGATGATCTCCGATGACATGGCGTGTCCCACCGCCGGGTCGAACAGGGTGGGAAGAAAATCATTGTACGACAACCCCTGGTCGTAGGCGGTCTTCAGGTGTTTGGAGAATATCCCGTAACCGCTGGGGAGCCAGACGCAGGAGGGATGGAGCCCTTCCGTCAGCCTGACCCTGATCTTCCCTTCCCCCACCAGGGAGGTCATCTGCACCAGGTCTCCGTCGGCGAGGCCCAGCTTCTCGCCCCGGGTGCGGTTCATCCAGAGGCGGATCATGTCGTAGCGGTGACTGATCGCCATCAGGTACGAGGTATTGGCCGTCATGGCGTGGGTATGGTTGGCCTGTTTCCCGTGGATGAGGCGGAACGCATGGGGATCCTCTTCATCCGGCGACACCAGGGGGGGCTCCCAGCGGGGGACCGGGGGGTACCCCAGCCGTTCCAGCGTGGCGGAGTAGAGCTCGACCTTTCCCGACGGCGTATTCAGTGTATCCAGTCCCTCTTTCCAGTGGTCCCCGACGGACAGGACACCCTGTTTCTTCAGGTCGGCCAGGGTCACCCCGAGGGGCTTCAGGCGAAGCTCGTTTGCCTCTTCCAGGGTGAAATCGAAGTACCGCCCCACCCCCATCGCCTTGCCGAGTTCCGTGATGATCCGGAACCCGGAGCGGGTATCGAAGAGGGGCTCCACGGCCTTCTGCTGGAGGGTGACCTGGGCCCGTTTGCCGGTATGCTTGGTATCCACCGCCTCGTCCGCCTCCAGATGGAATGATGCCGGAAGGACGTAGTGGGCGATGGACGCTGTCTCCGACATGACGGGATCGATCACCACCAGGAGTTCCAGTTTCTTGTACCCGGCGATCACCCGCCTGGGGTTGGGATTCGTCCGCAGGGGGTTGTTGTGGTAGACAAAGCCGCACTTCAGCTTTCCCCGCAGGGCCAGTTCGGGTATGGCATGGGAGATACCGTCCCCATAGGATCCCAGGGGGTATCGTCCGGGAATCCCCGTCCCGTCGGACTTCGGAACGAGCGGTCCCTCAGGTACGGGATGAGTCGGCTGCAGTTCCCCCAGTTCAGCCGACTGGGAGAAGTAAACCCCGCCGGTCTGATTGATGTTCCCCAGGAGGCTGTTGAGAATCGCCACGGCCCGCGCGGTCTGGAAGCTGTTCAGATACTGTGAACCGAAGGCGCCGTGGTAGCCGCGGTGCACCAGCGCCCGGGGTTTCTCCGCGGCCATCTGACGGGCGATCCGGACGATGGTCTCCGCGGGGATGTCGCAGACCTTCTCCGCCCACTGGGGCGGATAGTTGATGATCTCGCTTTCGAGGTAGTCGAACCCGACCGTATGCTGTTCGATGAAGTCGGCATCGTAGAGTTTCTCCTCCACGATCACGTTGATCATCGCCAGGAGGAGCGCCAGGTCGGTCCCCGGCCTGACGGGGAGCCAGTCGTCGGCGAGGATCGCCGTCTCGTTGTGCCGCGGGTCGACTACGACCAGCTTGGCCCCCGCCTCCCGGGCCTTGACGATATCCTTGACCTGCCCCAGATCGAGCCCGCCGGCAGGATTTCTCCCGACGATCATGATGAACCGGGCATTCTTCAAATCATTCGACGGCAGCTTGCCGACGGTGAAGTTCCAGCCTGCGCTGCGGGCGGTAAAGCAGGTGGAGCCGTGGGTGAAGTAGTGGGGGCTCCGCATGGCGTGCATGAGCCGCAGGGCGTACTGGTGATTGGCCTGGGGATAATTCACCCAGAAGATCGTATCGGGGGTGTTATCCAGGAGGAGGATGTTGATCTGCTGCCCGATCTCTTTATAGGCCTGCTCCCAGGATATGGGCTCGAAACGACCGTTGACCCGTTTCAGGGGGCCGCGGATCCGGCTGGGGTTGTAGAGATCGTGGATATAGCCGTGCCCCTTCGGGCAGAGGACCCCCTGATTGCCGTTCGCCTCCTTGTTCCCCTCGATCCGCCAGACACGGCCGTTCTTGACGTATACGAAGATGGAGCATCGGTTCCCGCAGCCGACGCAGAGGGAAGGGACCCGTGTGACGGGGGCCTTTTCGCTCGCCCGGGCCCAGCTCCCGAAATCCAGTGTTCCCATGGAGAGGGCCGCCGCGGTGGCGGCGGTTCCCTTCAAGAAAGTCCGACGCGAGATGGTAAACGGTGTGTGTTCCATATCACCTCGACAGATGTGTGGTGCGGCGGATGGACGCCCGCGCAGAGAATGCGCGGACGCCCATTGCCCGTTATCGCTCTACCGGATGACCGGCCTTGACCCAGTCCGCGTACAGGAACGGTGTCAGGATGGCATTCGTGTATCCCAGATCCTGCAGGGTCTTGGTGGCCAGGGCGGCGCGGCCTCCCGTCTTGCAGTAGACGTAGACCTTGGCGCTCAGATCGGAAATCTTCTTGAAGATCGTGAACTCAATGAGCCCCCGGGGGACGCTGATCGCCCCGGGGAGATGCCCGGCGGCGAATTCGTTGGGTTCGCGCACATCGAGGATGAGGACCTTTTCCTTGGCGTCGATCGCGGCCTTCAGATCTTCCATGGAAGCGCTCTTCACCGCGGCTTTCGCCGTGGCGACCATTTCCTTGACGATGGCGGCTGTGGGATCTTCCTGGGCCGTCGCAAAACTGACGGCGGAAAAGACCAGCGCCAGCACGGCCATAAGGACTACTATTCTTTTGTACAGGGGCATTTCGTTCTCCTTTCACAGGTGAGAATTGAATGTAAAAACTCCCCCATTATAGATGGGTACCTATAATATAGGGGTCGGTTCTCCTCTGTCAAGGTGAAAGGTATCCGTTGTGAGAGCGATCTCCCCCGGGAGAGGATGAGTCTGTCGGAGAGGGAGGTGTACCCTGCGGAATCCGCGCCGCTCTCTGGGGAGAGGTATGCCTTCTCCACGCGGCGTATGTCCGGTCCCGCTCATGTCCCCGGAAGAATCGATATGCGATCATCCCTGCAGGAGGGATGATCGGGGAGTTCAGCCCGCGGCCTCGACCCGGCAGGGGACGTACCGGTGGAGCGGGGTGCCGAGCGGATCGCGGTGGGTGTTCTTCGTGAGGCGGTTGACGTTGATCCCGTACACCTCGCCGTTGTAGATCAGGCCGAAGCCGTGGGGGATCAGCACCATCCCCGGGCGGACCTGGTCGGTCAACTCCAGCTCGCCCACGTCGCTCCCCGCCTCGGTCGTGACGCGGACCTGCTGGCCGTCGCTCAGACCGAGGGCCTCGGCATCGGCAGGATTCACCGCCACGGTGCAGGCGCGCTTTCCCCTGTTCCATTCGGGGTTTCTCATGAGCGTATTGGCGTTGTAAGACATGTGTCTCCCGGCGTTGAGGATCAGGGGGAAAGCATCGGGGGGCTTCAATGCCTCGGCCTCCCCCGCCGTGTCGAGCTGTACGACCTCATCCTCCAGTTCGGGGATGTACACCTCGATCCTCCCTGACGGGGTCTTGACGCTCGCCATGAGATCGTTCTCGTCCATCTTGCCGATCCAGATGCCCTGGGGATTGTCCAGCAGGGCCTGGAAGATACGGTCCCCCTGGTCCGGCCCCGGTTCGAATCCCGCCCGGGCCGCACATTCCCGAAAAATCTTCGGCGCGGTCATCAAAATCCCCCACAGGGCGGCCAGGGCGGCGCTGTCCCACTCCCGCCCCACTGTCTTGGCCAGGATGAAGGGCATGACACGCGCGGCCTTTGGCTCCGAGGCGACCCATGTCATCAACTTGGCGCCGAACCGGAGCCGGTCTCCCGTGGCGGCCTCGTACAGCTCGTCGGGGATCTCGGGGATCAGCCCCAGCCGGTCGGCCAGGAGGGTATAGATCTGGGAGGCCTCGAGGCATTGCCCGGGCGGCTCCACGATGGGCCGCCGAAGCTGGAAGAAGATCTCGGGCCAATTGTGCTGGAAGAACGTCGAGTCCCATGACTCGTAATAGGAGCGGCAGGGGAGGACGTAGTGGGCAAGCCGCGCCGTCTCACTCATCACGATGTCGCTGACCACCAGGAGGTCGAGCCTCCCGAAGGCCTCCTCGTAGGCCGTCGTGTCGGGATAGGCCCGGAGCGGGTTGCAGCCGCTGACATAGACCGCGCGCAGCCGCTCCGGGTGGTCGCTGAGGATCTCCTCGGGCATCACCGAGGGAGGGAAGGAGCCGCTCGCGGCGGGGGGCATATTGGTCACCAGGGTGCGCCAGGTCTTTGGATCGCGTTCGTCGGCGTGCCGCCCCAGGGGAACGAGCATCCCGGGGATGACATTGCCCCCGCGCACGCAAAAGACCCCGCGGATTGCCATCAGGATCGCCATAAGGTACGAGTTGAGGGTGCTGCGGCGCCCCATGAAGATCCCCAGGTCGGGGTGGATGCACCACCGCTTTGTGGCCATGAGACGGCAGAGACGGTGCACCTCGTCGTAATCGAGCTCGCAGACGTGGACGGCCGCCCTGGCATCGAATCCCTCGAACCAGGGCCGCACGGTATCGAACCCCTCCACGTACCGTTCGATGTACTCCCTGTTCTCCCATCCCTCCTCCAGGATCATGGCGATCATGGCCTTCATCAGGAGCGCATCCGTCCCCGGGCGCACGGCCAGGTGGATGTCCGCTATGGCCGCCGTCTCGCTCCGGCGCGGATCGATCGCCACCAGCAGCCGGTTGGGATCCTTGGCAAATCCCCTGAGGACCTTGGGCGCCTGGGGGATCTGGTGGCTCTCCATGCCGTTCCATCCCCAGGCCACATACATCTCGGCGTTCTTTTCATCGGCCGCGGCGTGGAGGTACTGTTTGCCCAGGACGCGTCCGTCGACCCAGAAGAGCCCGCTGAATTCCTGCCCGGCGGAATTGTAGAAATAGTGCGATCCCATCCCCTCGAGAAGAGAGAGACCGAAGGCCCCTTCGAAATGACCGCCCTGGGTGCTGGCACCCATGTAGGCGAGGCAGCGTGGGCCATGCCGTCCGACCAGTTCCCGCATCTTTTCGGCGATCTCCCCGATCGCCTGATCCCAGGGGATCGGCTCGAACCGGTCGCCGACCCGCTTGAGCGGTTGTGTCAAACGGTCTGCGGGATACTGGTGATAGATGACATTGAGTCCCTTGCGGCAGGCGTACCCCTCGCTGCGGGGGTTTTCCTTGTCCGGTTTTACCTTGACCATGCGGCCGTCCTCGACCAGGACCTCAAGCCCGCAGTTCTGCGCGCACAGCACGCAGCCTGTTTTTTTCCATTCCTTCATGGGTGCCTCCTTTGCCCCGGATGGGCACGATAAGGGATTCTTGGACCTAGTGTGTTCGTATGCATACTATGTAATACTCAACAGGAGCCTCCTGAGCAGGATGCGCTCCTCCTGTGTGAACCCTGCCAACAGCTCTTCATTCGCCTGCCTGCGTTCCTCGATCAAGACACCCTTCAGGTTGTTTGCCTTTTCGGATGGGTAGAGCCTGAGCATTCGCTTGTCCTGCGGATCATGCCGCTTGATCAACAGATCGGCGTCCGCCATCCGGTCCAGGATACCCGAGAGCGTCGCCTTATCAATCGTCAGGAGCTGTCCGAGTTCAACCGCGGTCAGTCCCTCCTGGTCCCACAGGGCTTCGAGAATGACATACTGGACGTTCGTCACACCATGGGGCTGGAGACGTTTCTGGACCAGACCATGGCCCTTCTGGTAGGCCTTGGAGAGGAGAAAGACGTAGCAACTTGAATTGACTGTGGGGGGAACCGACATTTTTCATATCCTTCGTATACGAACTTATAGCAACCACAACCACCTGTCAAGAAAAAAATCCGATCTTCTCCCTCCATGCTATGCCTTCACGGTCATGTACGGCTTGATCCCGGTATGATGACGAGATCAGGAAACCATCTCCTCGATGATCTCCTTCACCGGTTTGATATCGCGGATGAGGGCGCTCACCTGCCCGCCCCCGGCGACGGCGTTGTCGAAATCCCCCCTGTCCCATGCGCCGACCCGGTCGAACTTCCCCATCTCCTCCGCCAGATCCACGGAGGGATCCTCCATCAGCTTCCTGATACCGGGGGTGACGACGGCCCGGGTCATCATGTTCCTCACCGGGAGGAGGGCGGTCCCCCCGTCGCCGCAGGCGATGATCGCCTCTTTCCATTTTTCGTGAACCGTGCTCTCCGTCGAAACCAGGAACCTGGTCCCCACCTGGACCCCTTGGGCTCCCAAGGCAAAGGCGGCCCGGTACCCGCGTGAATCGGCGATACCTCCGGCCGCGGCGATGGGGATCGACACGTGGTCGGCGACGAGCGGGACGAGGACCATCGTCGATGATTCGGGTTTTGCGGAGCGCAGACCGCCCGCCTCGGACCCCACCACGACCAGGCCGTCAGCGCCGGCCTGGTCCGCCTTGATTGCGTGGGCCAGGGAGAGGACTACGTGGAGTCCCTTCATTCCCAGGTCGTGGATGAGGGGATAGAGATTCCGCGGCTGTCCCACGGAGGTGGTGACCGTTCTGATATCTGCCTCGGCGAGGATCTTCAGGATCTCCGGGGCACGGGGATTCAGGAGGACGACGTTGGCGCCGAAGGGCCGGTCCGTCAGTTCCCGGACTTCCCCGACGAGACGCCGGACCTCCTGCACATTGTCGATAAACCCGAGGGCCAGCATGCCGTAGGCACCTGCCTCGGAGACCGCCGCCACCATGGCGGGATTGTTCATGGAACCAATCGGTCCCTGGATAATGGGATGACGGCTTCCCAGCATGTCGAGCAGTTCGGACATGGGTTGTCCCCCTTTCTGGTATGTGATCGTCGCGCTCATTGCCGCTTCGGCTTACCGTGATAGCCCATACTTCTCCGTCGGGTCAAGCGATTTTACATGGTACGCAAACTTTTTTGATTGAACGCCGGACGAATATCTGGTATCAGGCGTTACGCTATAGAAAGGGATTTCATGTTTTCTTGCAACACCGTCCACTGCTTCACGTTAGTTTGCATACAATGAGTATGCGGGCATGTCCACGTATTTGTCCGCAGCGCACCATATTTATTAAGGAAAGTTACACGTGATTACATCCATTGAAGACAGTCCCCTCTTTCGTATCGCTAACCCCCGGAGTATCGCCTTCTTCGGCGCCTCGAACAACTTTATGCGGATGGGGTCCATCATGCTTTCATCGGTAGAAGCCCTCGGGTACGAAGGGGCGATCTATCCCGTCCATCCCACGGAGGGAGAGGTGCGCGGGCACCGGTCGTACAAGAGCGTCCTGGACCTCCCCGAGGTCCCCGACCTGGCCATCATCGTCCTCCCCACGGAGGTAGTCTGCCCGGCGATGGAGGAGTGCGGCAAAAAGGGGGTCCGGCAGGCGATCGTGGTGTCGGGAGGATTCAGAGAAGCCGGCTCCGAAGGGGCCGCCATGCAGGAGCAGCTTGAGCGAATAGCCGACGAATACGGCATCCGGTTTCTGGGACCGAACTGCCTCGGAGTAGCGAATCCGCATCTCAAGCTGAATCCCACGCCTCTCCCGGCCGAAGGGCCTCCGGGCTTTGTGGGCCTGGCGTCTCAGAGCGGGAGCTTCATTACGCAGATGTTCGATTATCTCCACCGCCACGGCCTGGGATTCAGCACCGCCCTGAGCGTCGGGAACGAGGCCAATATCGATATCGTCGACTGTATGGAATACCTCGGGGCCTGTCCGAACACGAAGGTGATCGCCCTGTATGTGGAAGGGATCACCCGGGGCCGGGAGTTCATGGAGGCGGCGCGGGCGATTACCCCCCGCAAGCCGATCGTGGCCCTCTACGTGGGCGGTTCCGAGACGGGCAGGCGGGCGGGATTGTCGCACACGGGGGCGATGGCCGGTCCCGACGGGATCTACGAAGGGATGTTCCGTCAGAGCGGCATTATACGGGCGCGGACCCTTTCAGAACTCTTCGATTTCTGTCTGGCGCTGGGGACCCTCCCGAGGCCCCGGGGGAACCGGGTCATCATCCAGACCCATTCGGGAGGACCGGGCGCGGTGGCAGCCGACTCGATCGGGCGTGCGGGCTTCACGCTCCCTTCCCTTTCGGCAAACACCATCCAAAAGCTGCGGGAGGTTATCCCGAAGACGGCCAGCACGAGCAATCCGGTGGATATGACCTTCAGTAAAAATCCGATGGATGATTTTCACCGGATACCGGACATCCTCCTGCAGGAAGAGAATGCCGACATGCTCCTCGTCTATTTCCTTGCGCCGAATGTCTTTATCGAACGGGGGTTGCGGCAGATGGATCTTCCTCCCGATACGATACGGGAAGAGGTCCGGAAACTCATCGCCCAGAACATGGAGGCCTTCTACAGTCTCACGAAAAAGTACGACAGACCGGTCATCGGGTATACCTACCGGAGCCTCCAGGAACAGATGGTACGCGGTCTCCTTGATCGGGGGGTTCCCATCTATCAGGGTCCCGAACGCGCGGCGCGGGCCATGGCCGCCCTGCTCGAATATCACCGGATGAGAGGAAGGCTCACCTCCGGGGGCTGCAGTTACTCGGGCGCGGGATAGCCCCGTGTCTGCATCGTCACCTCGAGGTATCGCATGATCAGCGAACAGCAGAAGGTCAGGATAAAGTACAGGGCCGTTACGGTGATCCAGACCTCGAAGGTCAGATAGGTGGCTGCCATCAGCTCCATCCCCTGAAAGGTCAGCTCCTGGATGGAGATGACGGAGACGATGGCGGAATCCTTGATGGTCGAGATGAGCTGGCCGGCGAGGGGCGGAATGATCCGCGGGATCGCCTGGGGGAAAATGACGAATCGCAGCTGCTGCCGCCGTGTCAGGCCCGATGCCGCCGAGGCCTCCCACTGCCCCCTGTCGATCGATTGAATTCCCCCCCTGATGATCTCCGTTATATAAGCCCCCTCGTAGATCACCATGGTCAGGAGCGCCGAGAGGAAGGCGGAGAAACGGCCCGGCGGCGCGAACAGAAAGGCAATCAGGGACTGGGTCCCTTCGGAGCGGGAGAGGACCCACGTATCGACCCGCAGGGCGGTCATGATCTGATCGCTGATGAAGAAGTAGAAGATGAAGATGAGGACGAGAGGCGGGATGTTGCGAATTATCTCGACATAGGTCCTCCCTACCATGCGCCTGAAGAGGCTCCCGCTGATCCGCAGCAGCGCCATCACCGCGCCGAGAGGGAGGGCGAGTACGGTCGTCCAGAGGCTGAGTCTGATCGTGGTCAGAAAACCCTGCATGAGCAGGTTCGTCACCCACCGCCCCTCTTCCGGATCGTACCGGAAGAGGTACAGGGGGATCACGGACCAGTTCCACCGGTAGTGGAGGACCGCGGTGGTCCGGTACCCCAGGTACGCAAGGAGCGCCGCCAGGAGGAGGACGACGCCTGCATCGAGTGGGGTGAGGTGGAGTTTGTTATTCACGACGGCATTCTGCTCCCCGGGGATGTGTTGCTACTGTATCAGGTGCTCCCAGTCTCTCGTTTCGAACCAGTAGTGCTGTCGTTCTCTGAGCCACCCTTCCGCGTCGACCACCCGGATCCAGTTGTCGAAATAGTTCAGGGTATCGACATCCCCTTTCCTGACCGCAAACCCGTTGGGTTCCTTTGTGAAGGTGCCCTCAAGGGGGAGAAAGAGCTTGTCGGGATACTTGATCGCCTGAAAGGCCGGCAGGGGCGCCGAGGCCACCAGCGCGTGCACCCTCCCGTTGAGGAGTTCTTGGACGGCCTGCGCCTCATCATCGAAGAGCCTGAGCTGGGCCCGGGGCATGTGTTTCTTGGCCGCCGCTGCCGCGGTGGTACCGATCCTGGCGGCAATCGCCACATCGGAACGGTTGAAGGCCTCAAGGGTGTTGAACCCGGCGGTCCGCTCCCGGTTGGCGAGGAGCGACATCCCCGAATAGTTGTACGGAATGGAGAAATTGACCTTCTGGTTACGGTCGGGACGGATCCCCATCCCTCCGATGATGACGTCGAATTTCCCCGTCAGAAGAGCCGGGATAATTCCGGACCACTTGGTGGGGACAAAATTGACCTTGACTCCCATGTCGGCGGCGAGACGCGACGCCACGTCGATCTCGAAGCCGACGAAGTTGCCCGTTTTGTCTTTCATGGCCCAGGGAACGAAGGTCGACATGCCGACATTGAGGACCCCGCGCCGCAGTACCCGTTCGATCGTGCTCTCGGCCACCAGCTGCTGCCTGACGTCCTCCGCGAAGGCGGTCTGCTGGACCACGACCGCTAGGAAGACAATGATCATACATCGGATGTAGACACGCATTCGCTTCATATTCGCCTCCTCCATGAGATTGTATCGCACCGTGTCCCCCGCAGAGATTTCCTCCGGAGGCCTATTCCGGGCGGAATCGATACTCGACCCGGTGAACCAGGTATGAGATGGTCGCCGTCATTATAAAGTAGAGCGCGGCGACGGTAAACCAGATTTCGAAGGTGAGGAACGTCTCCGCTATAATAGCCTGTCCCTGCATCGTCAGGTCGTAGATGGCGATGGTGCTGACCAGGGCCGAGTCCTTGATGAGGGAAATCGCCTGCCCGGTCAACGGCGGAAGAATCCGCCTGACCGCCTGGGGAATGATAACGTGGCGGTAGGTGGCATACCGCGTCATACCGAGGCTGTAGGCCGCCTCCCACTGCCCCCGCTCTACGGAGACGATCCCCGAGCGGAAAATCTCCGACATATAGGCCCCTTCAAAGAGGCCGAGGGCGAGGACCGCCGAGGTGAAGGCGTCGACCTCGATGATCGGCGCGATCACGAAGTAGATGAAGAATATCTGGACGAGGAGAGGGGTATTCCTGATAGATTCGAGATAGACCCGTGCCAGGCCCCGTGCGATGAGGGCATCGGAAAGCCTGAAGAGGGCGGTGATCATGCCGATGGCAAGCGCGAGGACCATGCCGACGGCGGTTATCCGTACGGTTACCCACAGGCCCTGCAGAAGCGGCCCAGCACCTCCACCGTTCCAGAGATAGCGGGGCACACGGTACCACTGCCAGTGGTATCCGAGGCGCTCCGTTCCGATCGTCAGCCCGAGGATAATGATCCCGGCGAGCAGGCAGAACTTCATCACATCAACTGCCGCCCGGAGTGTTGCCGGAGACAGCAGCACTTGCATCGACTGTTTCACGCTGCCCCTCATCCGGTTGCGGCCCCCTGCTGGAATATGCCCTCTTGTTTCAGCCGGCTGCGCGCATACACAAAGGTGAAGACCGCCGCGCTCCAGGTGATACCGAAGATCCCCCACCAGATCCCCGCGATGGTGCATGAAACGACGGACGTAAGGAGATAAAAGACAATCACGGGGAGAACGATCTGCCGGGCGAGCCCGATCCATATGGCAAACATCGGCCGTTTCACTCCCTGGAGCGCCGCTACGTGCACAAAGAGAATGACATAGGCGTACAGGATAAAGGCCGCTATCCGCAGGTACGTCGTACCGGTAGCGATGACCAGGGGGTCGCCCGAAAACAGGCGCATCATCGGCTCGGCGGCGGCAAGGACAACGACCGCTCCGAGCGCCGTGGTAACGGCGCCGTATTTAAGCGCCGTGGACAGGGTCTCACGGATACGGTCAAACAGCCGGGCCCCGTTGTTCTGTGCCACAATCGCGAGGGTGGCGACATTCAGCCCGATGGCGGGGAGCAGGACGATCTGTTCGATCCGGATGGCTATCCCGTACGCCGCCACCGCCTCCTTTCCGAAGAGGGAGGCGAAGTAGGTGATGACGAACACGCCGATCCCCACGGTAGCCATGTGTGTCCCGGCGGGGAATCCCTGCCGGGCGATCTCCCCGAAGGGCCCCGATCGGGGAATGATGGTTTTCAGTGGCTCGCCCGCGATAAGACCGGTCCGCCGCACCTTCTCTCCCAGATACAGGCAGCCCAGAAACTGGATCAGGACGGTGGCGAGCGCTATCCCGGCGATCCCCAGGGCGGGAACGCCGAGACCGCCGTATATCAGCCAGGGATCGAAGACACAGTTCAGAACAAAACCGGCTATCAGAAAATTTCTGAATGACCTCGTGTCTCCCAGGGCATTCAGGATGGCATTGCACATATAGTTGGTCATGAAGAAGATCGCTCCGTAGAAGATGCAGTTCATGTAACTCAGGGCGTCATGCAGGTATGAACCGGAGGCCCCGAGGAGCGAGAAGAGGGAGGGGGACGACCAGATCCCGGCGGTGGTGATGACGAGGGAAATGAGCACACCGAAGGAGAGCCCCTGTACGGCGATCAGCCTCGCTTCCTCCCGGTCTCCTTCGCCGAGCGCATTGGCTATCAGCGCCGTGGTCCCCGCCCCGATCCCGGTTCCGAACGCAATGATCATAAAAAAAACGGAGAGCGAGAGGGACAGCGCGGCAAGGGCCTGCGTTGATATCAGGCCGCCGAAGTAGGTGTCCACCACATTGAACATCGTATTGAAGAAGAACCCGACGCTCGAGGGGATGGTGAGCTTCAGTATGAGCTGCGGGATCGGCCGGCTCGTGAGATCGTAATGATCATCCATGCGATGGTTCCTCTGACATCTCTGGGACAATCAACGATAGGTGCGGGAGGGGGCCCTCCCCTCGCGGTGAATATCACGAACAGGAGAGGATCTCCGGTATGCCTCCCGGTCCGAGGAGTATCAGGTGCGGCATGAAGATTTCCGTCCTGGTGTCACCGGATGCTCCATGGTATGCAGCATACCGGTTCTCTGCCGCTCGTGCAACAGGAGATGATCGATCACAGTGCGGTTGTGCCGGAGGTCGGGGAATCGAGGAAGTGGCGATAGTCGATCATCCGCTTCAGCGCGCGGACGGCCCGTTCCGGTGTGGGGTATGAGACCACCCGGTGATCCATCAGGTCCGACTTGTGGTTGTCATAGTCGCCCAGGGTCACCACGATGATCGGTTTCCCCGTTTTGTCGACCAGCCGCCGGGTCTCATCCAGGACGACATCGTCCTGTGCGGTGTACTCCTTGGCAAACTCCCTGGCGAAAACGAGCGTCTCTTTCAGCTCCCTGGGCCCTTCCACGTTTGTATTGAAGTCCATGGCGCTCTGGATGGAGCCGCCCAGCGCGATGACGGAATCCACCTCGTCCCATTCTGCCAGCACCTCCAGGCACTTCAGGTAGGGCTCCGGGGTAATGACCGCCGCCATATCGACGGGATTCCCGTGGCTCCAGTACGGAGGGAGTATCGTGTTCAGTTTTTCAATGATGTCGACGGAGAGCTTCGGGACGACGAGGCCGTTCTCTTCGCAGGAATCGGCGGTGATGACCCCCCATCCGCCGCCGCGGGTCAGGATCCCCACGCGGTTGCCGCGGGGGACCGGATAGGTGGAAAAGGCCTTTGCACAGTCCGTGAGACCCTGGCTGTCCTCGAGCTCGATGATACCGGCCTGGCGGAAGGCCGCCCGCAGGACCCGCGACGAGACGGCCATTGCCCCGCTGTGCGATGCCGCGGCCTTGCCGCCCGTCTGTGTCCGCCCGCCCTTGAAGATCAGGACCGGTTTGCGCCTGCACACCTGCCGGGCCACCTGGTAGAGTCCGGAGTCGGGATCCAATCCTTCGAGGTAGGCAAGGATCACCTTTGTGTCCGGATCCTCGGCGAAGTAGGCGAGGTAATCCTCGCACTTCAGGTCGCCTTCATTCCCGCTGCTGACGAATTTGTCGTAACCAATCCCTTTGTTGTTCCCCCAGTAGAGCATCTGGACGCCGACATTGCCGCTCTGGGAAAACATGGATATCCCCCCATGGAGAGGGACGACCGGCGGCATCAGGGCGTGGAGGCTGGACCGGGCGCTGAAGACCCCCATGGTGTTGGGGCCCACCAGATTGATTCCGTATGTGCGGGCCTTTGCCACGATCTCCTGTTCCATCCGGGTTCCTTCGGGGCCCGTTTCGCTGAAGCCCGAGGTAATGACGACCGCGTTCCCCACCCCCTTCCGGCCGCATTCGTCGATCAGTGCCGGTACGGTCTTCGCCGGGGTGGTGATGATCGCCAGGTCGACGGGGCCCGGTATCGCCTGGAGCGAGGGATAACAGGGAACGCCGAGGATCTTTTCCAGCTTCGGGTTGACCGGGTAGACGGTCCCCGTGAACCCCTCCTTCAGGATGTTCAAGAGGACGATGAACCCCCATTTGACGGGGGTCGCGGAGGCCCCTATCATCGCGATGCTCTCCGGATTGAAAAGCCTGTCAAGATCTCTGTGCTTCATATCTTCACTCTCCCCATGGGGCGTGCGCCCCGTGTACAATGACAGACCCCCTCCCGTGGCGGGAAGGGGTCAATACCAGATTTCATTTCCGGTGTCAAACGCTGGATGCCACCAGGGGTATCGTCTGTTACCGTTGTCTAGTCGTTGAAGAGATCCTCCGTCATGTCGACCGTCAGCCCGTCCGCCCCTGTCAGCACAGAGGCCAGTCCTTCGATCTTGGGAAGCTCGTACCCGAAGTGGTACCGCATGGTCATCAGCTTGCCCCTATAGAAAGTCGCGTCTTCCTGAGCGGCCCCGCTGTCCAGGGCCTTCTGGGCGACGATCGCCTGTTTGAGCCACTGCCAGGCGATGCAGATGTATCCGAAGAACTCCAGGTAGACGGTCGCGTCGGCCAGGAAGTAATCGGGGCCCTTCTCCGCGGCGACGCCCGACAGGTGAAGGGTGACCTCCTGCAGGGTGTCCATCGCCTCCTTCAGCGCGTGGGCGTACCTCTTCAGGGGTTCCAGGGACTCGGCCTCTGTAATGGTCTTCTGCACCTCTTCCATGTAGAGCTGCGCGGCCCTGCCACCCTTCATCATCATCTTCCGGCCGAGGAGATCCTGGCCCTGTATGCCCGTCGATCCCTCATGGATCGGGTGGATGCGCATGTCGCGGTAGTGCTGTTCCAGGGGAAACTCCTCGCAGTATCCGTATCCGCCCAGGCACTGGATCCCCGCGCTGGTGGAGAGGATGCCCATCTCCGAGGGATAGCTCTTTGCCACCGGTGTCAGAAGGTCGAGCAGGAGGGCGTACCGCTCCTTCTCCTCCCCGTCGGTGACCCGTTCCAGGTCGTGGTAGATCGAGCACTGTGCCAGCAGTGAGATCGATCCCTCGACAATGGCGCGCTGCAGGAGGAGCATCCGCTTGATGTCGCTGTGCTCGATAATCGGGACCTGAGGGGTCGTCGGGTCCTTCTGGGAAAGCCTGCGCCCCTGCAGCCGTTCTTTCGAGTACTGGAGCGAGGCATAGTAGGCGGCCGAGGCGATGCCCGTGGCACCGAGACCGACGCCGATACGGGCGCCGTTCATCATCTGGAACATATAGGCCAGCCCCCGATTGGGTTCCCCCACCAGCCAGCCGCGGCAGTCGTTCTCCTCGCCCAGGCTGAGCTGGACGATAGGGGAACCGCGGTAGCCCATCTTGTGATAGATCCCCGCCGAGCTGACGTCATTGAATTCGAGTCCGCCATCCTCGGTGATCCGCTCCCTCGGTACCACGAAGAGGGAGATTCCTTTCACGCCCGCCGGGGCCCCCTTGATCTTCGCCAGGAGCAGGTGGACGATATTATCGACGCCGTCGTGATCGGCCGCCGAGATGAAGATCTTCTGTCCCTTGAGCTTGTAGTACCCCTCGTCGGTAGGCTCGGCTGTCGTAACGATGTCAGCGAGAGAGCTGCCCGCCTGGGGTTCCGTGAGGGCCATCGTCCCCTGCCACTCCCCCGCCATCATCTTGGGGAGATACGTCTCCTTCATCTCTTCGGTCCCGAAGGTTTCGATCAGGCCGGCAGCCCCGTTCGTCAGCCCTGCATACACACCGGCCGAGTAATTGGCGGCGCCGAAGATGAATTCGGCAAGGAGGGTGATGGTCAGGGGAAGCTGCTGCCCGCCGACCTCGTAGGGGAATTCGGCTCCGATCCACCCCCCGGCCCCGCACTCCCGCATGATCGTCCTGACGTGGGGGTGCACCTTGACCCGCCCGTCGACCAGCTCCACCGGCAGGCGGTCCATCTCCTCGAAGTAGGGTTTGTAGAGATCCTCCGCCATCTTGAGGGCCGTATCGAGTACCATATCGAATACTTCCTTACTATGGTCCGCATAGTAGGGATACTGGGTCAACTGGCTCACATCAAAGACTTCATGGAGTAAAAACTTCAGGTTCTTTTCGCTTACAAACTTCTCGGCCATCCTAATCGTCTCCTTAATGTGTAGTTGATCGGTTCACGTCCGTTTTGCGCACCAGAACCCGTATCACAAATCGGAAAAAGTTCAAAGGAGAAACCCGGCGGAAGCCGTCACTTGGTGCCCCCTGCGTTGTCCCCGGCCGGCACAAGATGCCGGCAGCCGGCAAATCAATAATACGGACCGCTTTTTACATGACCTTCCTCCTTGACTTTGCCGGACAAATGGTAATAATATAGAACTATTGTATTATGGAGGGGGGAGACAGCGGGTCCTGATCCGGAGGGGGTGCCCGGACCGGTCTGTTTCTCGGGAGTGGGGGGTATGCCCTGTCGGAAACAAGGGCGGACTATTCCCCAAGGGTATAACTCAGGATGGCTTTTTTACATAAGGAGGGGTCTCTATGAGTGCGAAATCTGATTCAAGGCTTTTTAATGGTTTGATGATTATCGCCCTGGTGCTGATCCTGGGAGGCGGTTTCCTGGCCTACATGGTTCAGACCGGCGGCGGGGACATCAAGGTCCGGGATTTACGATTTATGGGGCATGACGGCAAGCTGGTCAGTGCCCTGCTCTATGTCCCCAAAGGGGTGAACGCGAAGAATCCCGCCCCGGGGATTGTGGCCACCCACGGCTACATCAACTCGCGCGAAACGCAGGACGGCTTTGCCATCGAGTTCGCGCGGCGCGGGTATGTCGTCCTGGCGCCCGATCAGTCAGGGCACGGGTATTCCGACCCGCCGGCATTCGCCAACGCCTTCGGCGGGGCTGACTGTCTCCCGTACTTGCGCTCGCTGGATATCGTCGACAAAGACAATGTCGCCCTTGAAGGACACTCAATGGGCGGGTGGGCCTCCATCATAGCGGCAGCCATGAACCCGCAGGGATACAAGTCCATCGTCATCACCAGCTCCTCCCCCGGCACCTACGGGGCCCCCCCGGGGACACCCGCCTTTCCGCGCAACGCGGCGCTTATCTACTCGAAGTATGATGAGTTCTCCCAGCTCATGTGGGAGATACCGGTTCCCTCGGATATCGTGAATACCGACAAGCTGAAGACGTTCTTCGGAACCACCGAAACCGTGGAAGTGGGGAAACTCTACGGTTCCATCGAAGCAGGGACCGCCCGGAAACTCTACCAACCGAGCCTGATTCATCCCCGGACCCATTTCTGCACGGAGTCCATCGGGAACGCCGTCGAGTGGATGCAGGCCACGCTGAAAGGGGGCAAGGACATTCCTCCCTCGGATCAGACCTGGTACTGGAAGGAGTTCGGGACCTTCATCGCCATGATCGGCATGATCCTCATGCTCTTCCCCCTGGGGAACTATCTCCTGGGAACCGAGTTCTTCAGGGAGCTGAACGAGACCCCCGCCGAGCGCAAGGCGCTTTCCGGATGGGGCTGGTGGGTCACGGTGGTGATCGCGCTCGTGCTCCCCGTACTGATCTATATGAAGACGTGGGACTACTGGGGCAAGGGGATCTTGAAGGCCACCGCCTTCTGGCCGCAGATGATAACGAACGTCATTGCCGTATGGGCCCTGGTCGTCGGTGCGATCACCCTGATCCTGCTGCTCCTGTGGCATTTCATCGCCAACAAGAAGACGGGCGCCACCATGGCCAATTACGGCCTGACCTGGCAGGACGGGGTCAAGTGGGGAAAGATCGGCAAGTCCTTCCTGCTGGCCTTCCTTGTGGCCTTCTTCGCCCATCTCACGCTCGCCATCTCGGACTGGCTGTTCCTGACGGACTACCGTCTCTGGGTCTTTGCCATCAAGCCGCTCGATGAATTCCATTTCGCCGTGGCATTGAACTATGTGGTCTTCTTCGCCCTGTATCTGTTGATTGCCAGCATGCTCCTGCACGGCCAGTTGCGCCGCGGTTCGAAGGACGGCGGCGATCTGGTGGGCTGGAAGGAGATGGTAATCAATATACTCGTCATGATCGGCGGGTATATCCTGTTCTTCATCTACCAGTACGCGCCTCTGTTCGCCGGCGGGTCCCTGGCGGTGACGACCCGGTGGGCGCCCCTCTATTCGATCGTCCTGTTCCAGTTCGTTCCGATCTTTACGATCGTGGCGCTGGTCTCGACCTACTTCTATCGAAAGACGGGGCATATATACGTGGGCGCATTCCTGAATGCGATGCTGATTGCCTGGATCGTGGTGGCGGGCCAGGCGACCCATTTTGCGTTCTAAGCACAGGGCGGCTCAGGCCCCCGACGGCCGTCGGGGGTGGTGAGCCGCCGGATGTCACCATAGGGGCGTGAATCTTCGAGACCGAAAGGTCTCGGGGATTCACCGTCCCGTCTTCCCGATGCAGCCGCTCACGCGTCATGAGCGGGTTTCTCCCTGGATTCCGGTACGAGAGGTGGCGTGATGCCCGATGATATCGTTGCCCGCACGGTAGCCGGCCGTCGCATGCTCAAGACGTTCGTCCAGTTCCCCTGGACGTCGGGGATATACGCGAACGACCCTGCGTGGGTTCCTCCGATCATACGAGACCAGATGCGCGGCCTTGATCGCCGGAAGGGGTATTTCTTCGAGATCGGCGATGCCGAACTTTTCCTGGCCTACCGGAATGAGGTGCCCGTGGGGAGAATCACGGCCCACGTCAATCACCTGTATGAGAGGAAATACGACAATCACACCGGCTTTTTCGGTTTCTTCGAGTCGATCAATTCGCAGGCCGTTGCCGATGCCCTCTTCGACAGCGCCGCCGCGTGGCTGAAAGCGCGGGGGAAGACGGTCATGCAGGGTCCCCAGAGCTTTTCCGTGTACGACTCCATCGGCTTCGAGACCGAGGGCGCCGATGTCATGCCCACGGTGGGTCTCCTCCACTTCGCTCCTTACTACAAGGACCTGGCCGAGGCGAAGGGGTTTTGCAAGTGCATCGACTGGCACTGCTATCTGGTCCGCGATATCGACGACTACAGACCGTACCTGATGCAGGTCAAAGAAGAGATCATGAAGGGACAAGGCGAGATCACGTACGTGCACCTGAAACGGCGCGACATGTCCCCGCGGGCACGGCAGGTCAAGGAGATCTTCAACCGCGCCTGGGACGGCAACTGGGGGCACCTCCCCCTGACGGACAGGCAGTTCGAGACGTTTTTCAATGAACTCAAGATGGTGGCCATCCCGGAGCTGAGCATCTTCGCCGAGGACAACGGGAAGACCATCGGGTTCTGTATCTCCGTTGCCGACGCCAACCTGGGACTCAGGGTGCTCAACGGGCGCCTGTATCCCTGGCGGTTGTTCCGGGCCTTCAGAGAGATCAAGAAGAGCCGGAAGATCAGGACCATCGTCATGGGTGTCCTCCCCGAGTACCGCGGGCGGCACATCGATGATGTCTTCTATCTGAAGACCATCGAGATAGGGGTCGGCATGGGGTACAACGCCTCGGACTGCTCTCTGGTGGTGGAGACCAACCGGAAGATGATCGACGCCCTGACGGTCCTGAAGGCTGACCGGTACAAGACCTACCGTATTTACGAGAAGGATATCTGACGGCCCGTACGGGCCGTAACGAACCGCTCGACGGCGGGAACGAACAGGAATACCGCCCCCGCCAGGACGATCCCCGCGAGCAGGTCAACCAGGTAGTGGTATCTCAGGTACATTGTTGAGTACATGAGAAGCACCGTCCACACCAGGGCGGGCGCTAAGAACCGTTTTTCGTATCTGGCGGCGAGGAGGACCGTGAGAAGACTCACCATGGTGTGACCGCTCGGGCAGCAGTCCCGCACGACGCCTGCCGCGGCGTCCAGTATCGATCGGATGAAATCAAAGGACAGGAGCCCCGTCAGAGGGACGCGCTGGAGGTGTTCCAGGGTGAAACGCGGCCCGATGGCCGGCGTCAGATAGTACCCGGCGTACGAGACATAAAAGCCGATCATGATCGTGGCGGCAACGACGTGAAAAGTCACTGCGCGGTCGCGGCAGTAGACGATGACGCACAGGGAAAAGGGGAGGAGATAGAAGCTGGCGTACACGATCTGGAGGAGTTCGGTTACCGGAGGGAAGATCATCCGTTCCAACAGGACCGTGGGGTCGTGGCCGAAGAGCAGGAAGCGGTCGATGGTGATCAGCAGACCGTCCACGTCGTGGGGATTGATCAGGGGAATGAGTCGGCCCTGCTCCAGGTAGATCGTGATCAGGAGAGGGAGGACGTACCAGTCGCGGATGAAGGTAAGAGTTTGCCCGCCGCGGCTTCGCTGGACCCGGGAGACGACCATGATGAGCCCGACGAATGCGAGATTGAGGAGGAAGATACCCCCCGCTTCACCGAATCGTCCGAACAGGAGGATGACAAGGTTCAAAAGCAGCAGCACGAGCAGGGTGGCGGTCTCCTCGAGGCTGTATCCGTTGGACATCTTATCCATTATGGTCTGCCGGCTCAGCTGCATTGCCTGTGAATCTGAGAAGGGGATACCGGCCCTGTGGCATGTGCCGGCATCCCCTTCACGCGCGGCGGAGGTCCTACTTGCCCAGGAACAGATTTCTGGGGTTATCCACCATCATAATCTTGATCTGTTCGTCCGTCACGCCCTGTGCCTTGAGGGCGGGGAGGACGTTTTCGGAGATGTGGTCGATCCGCCAGTTGGCCAGCGCCTTGATAACCGCTTCCGGAGCGTCGAACGGCCGGGCTATCCAGACGTTGACCGTATCGTGGGACAGCATGATCCGGTTCGCATACCCCTCCTTGCAAAGCTGGGCAATAATCGGTACCAGAACGGCGGTCGGCATGAAGATTTCGAGGCCGAGGCGGTCAAAGGCGATATATACGCCCTTGGCGAGGATCGCCTTGTGGTATTCGATATCCTTGGAATTAGACACATGGCCGATCATAACCTTCTTTGGGTCGGCCCCCTCTTTGAGGAACAGATCGGCCTGTTCGATTCCCCCGGCGGGGCCTGATGTGTGGGTTATAATGGGGACCCCCGTCGCCTTCTGGGCGACAACCGCGGCCTTCAGGACCGACGTCTCATAGCGGGAAATGGGACCGCCGCCGCTCGTTCCGCACTTGATCACCCCGGCCTTGACACCGGAGGTGCCGATACCGCCGGTGATCTCCTTGATGAAGATTTCGGAGATCATCTTGACGATGTCCGTCCCGTACCAGTCCTGCCGTGTCTTGAAATAGGCCGGCGAGCCTTCGTGCTCGGTGTACAGGCCGGTGGCGCAGATGATGTTGATCCCGGTCTTTTTGGCAAGCTCCTTGTACAGCTTGGGATCGCGCCCGCCCACGTCGTTGGGCGTGGCGTCGACGATGGTGGTGATCCCGTATTTCTGCGCCCTCTTGATGACGCCGATGTTGGTCTTCAGCGCGGCGGTGTAGTCATAGGGCGCGATGGTCGCGTCCGCAAACCAGCCGGGATACGCGAAGGTGAAGTGTTCGTGCATGAGCGTCGTCCCCAGTTTTTCCGCCTTCACGGGGCCCAGGACGGTATTGACCATCCCCGGTTCCACCGCCGGCGCCGGGACGACAAAGGACGCCAGGAACAACAGGACGAACATGGCCGACAACGAACCTTTGATCACTCTCTTTCTGTACATAGTTCCCCCTCCTCTTGTGGCGACTGATACCTGTTATGTGTTGCAAACACGGGCCAATAAGAATCCGACAGTCCTTGTGGTACAACCTCTAACACGCCTGAAGAGAACATCTCCATGGCATGTGAAGAGCAACCATTCCGGCCAAGCCGTCAGAGGGAGGAGCACAGACGAGCCGTATAGCAATCAGGGCGCCTGATCATCGATGCTCGGTTTATAGATGAACCCGCCGGCTCCTTGAGTATGAGTGCATCACCGTATCCATCTTCATATCGAAAAGGACGTCGGAAGTACAAGAGAAAAGTAACGGCTGCCCATGAAATCCCCACCGGGGTTCCTTCTTTCGAACGAGAGCGGCTCTCAAGGAGAGGGGGAGGGCGGGATGTGCCGGCGCGGCGGTTGCCGATCGCCAACTATATATAATTCCTTGACAAGAAAAATTGAGGGTGTATGGTTTTCTTATTTCATGTGGGGGAGTTGCATGTCCAGGCCGGCACGAGCCAGTAACGTGCCCCATTGCTCTGAGGGGGGAGGATCGATGCAGAAGATCTTGCGTGCCGTATCGCGGTTCATCGATTTCATCAAAGGAGATATCTGGCGGGTCCGCCTGAAGGACCTGCCGCGAAAACAATCCTTTCTTGTCAAGCAGCTTCGGATTTTCCTCCTTTCTGTCCGCGGATTCGACGAAGACAAATGCCAGCTCAGGGCATCCGCCCTGACCTTCTACTCCCTGATCTCCATCGTCCCGGTGGCTGCGATGGCCTTCGGCATCGCGAAGGGGTTCGGTTTCGACAAACACCTCGAGCAGCAGCTTCTGGAGCAGTTCCAGGGGCAGGAAGAGGTGATCATGCGGGTCATCACCTTTGCCCAGTCTCTCCTCACCAACACGAAAGGAGGACTCATCGCGGGGGTCGGCATCATTCTTCTCTTCTGGGCGGTCATCAAGGTGCTCAGCAATATCGAGGCCTCATTCAATGATATCTGGGGGATACGGGAAGCAAGAAGCTGGGGGAGAAAATTCAGCGACTATCTTTCCGTGATGCTCCTCGGACCGATTCTCATGATCCTTTCGAGCAGCGTCACGGTCTTCATCACGACCCAGGTAACGCTGATCATGGAAAAGATCGCCCTCCTGGGGGTATTCAGCCCGCTGATATCGTTCATCCTCAAGGCGCTCCCCTACGGCATCATCTGGGTTCTGTTCACCTTTCTCTATATCTTCATGCCCAATACGAAGGTGAACTTCAAATCGGGTCTCCTGGCCGGGATCATCGCCGGGACGATCTACCAGATCGTCCAGTTCGGCTATATCACCTTCCAGGTGGGGGTTGCGAAGTACAACGCGATCTACGGAAGCTTCGCCGCGCTCCCCCTCTTTCTTATCTGGTTGCAGCTGAGCTGGCTGATCGTCCTCTTCGGGGCGGAATTCTCCTTCGCCCACCAGAACGTCGACACCTACGAATTCGAGCCCGACTCCCTCGGGATCAGTGCCTCCTTCAAGCGACTCCTCTCCCTGCAGATCGCCCACCTCCTGGTCTCAAACTTCGCGACAGGAGAAAAGCCGCTCACCGCCACGCAGATATCACACCAGCTTGAGATCCCGATCCGCCTGGTACACCAGATCCTCTTCGAGCTGACCGCCTGCGGGATCGTCTCGGACACGCAGACGGAGGAATACCGGGAGCCGGGGTACCAGCCCGCCCGCGACATCAACACGCTCACGATACGGTTCGTCATCGACGCGCTCGACGACCGCGGGACGGACGCGATCCCCGTGGCGCAGACCGACGGATCGAAGTCTCTCTCCACGATATTACAGACCTTCAGGGACGAGGTGGCCCGGTCCCCGTCGAACCGGCTGCTGAAGGACATATAAG